>ERZ809194.750-NODE-750-length-15624-cov-6.140086_pt1 | contig 15624 bp, 13 predicted proteins | sample MGYA00520517_ERZ809194 | MGnify/ENA primary metagenome ERZ809194 (study PRJEB31570, sample SAMEA3213003) | Homo sapiens | biome: human-gut; feature: human gut; material: fecal | place: Sweden | collected 2011 ... | reverse complement strand
AACAGCAAAAATATTTTAAAAAAGTACTTGACTTTCCTTGCATTAGTCTGTATAATATTAATGTTGCTAATTTATGGTAACAAATGATTCACTAGCTCAGTTGGTAGAGCACCTGACTTTTAATCAGGGTGTCCCGAGTTCGAGTCTCGGGTGGATCACCAACGAAAATATGCCGTTCTTCGAAAGAAGAACGGCTTTTTTGTATTTGCGGATGCAAATATTTATAAAGGCGGACGCAGGCCCTGAAAAATTCTTCCTTGCTAATCAATTCCTACAGTAGTAATATGTAAGTGATAAGCAAAAATTTTATAGACTTTTTCGGAGGTGCTTTGATGAAAATAGTAGTTATGGAGCCGTTAGGCGTAAAGATGGAGCTGATTAATGCACTGGCAGCGCCGCTGCAGGCTGCAGGTCATGATTTTGTATATTATACTGAGAAGGACACCGACCAGACGAAGCTGCTGGCACGTGTGCAGCAGGCCGATATTATCATGCTGGCTAATCAGCCGCTGAGTGCGGAGATTATCAACGCCTGCCCTAATTTGAAAATGCTGTCTGTAGCCTTTACCGGTGTAGACCATATTGCGCTGGCTGCCTGCCGTGAGCGCGGAATTGCAGTGTGCAACGCTGCAGGCTATTCCACCAATGCGGTAGCAGAGCTGACCTTCGGCCTGGCTATCAGCGTGATCCGCAACATCGTTCCCTGTGATGCACGCTGCCGTCAGGCAGGAACGAAGGATGGGCTGGTAGGCTTTGAGCTTTTTGGCAAGACCTTCGGCGTAGTCGGCACCGGTGCGATTGGCAGCAGAGTGGCGAAGCTTGCCACTGCCTTCGGCTGCAGGGTGCTGGCCTACAGCCGTACTCCGAAGGCAGAGCTGCAGGCTGACGGTGTAAGCTATGTCAGCCTGGACGAGCTTTTGGCTGCCAGCGATTTTGTCAGCCTGCATGTGCCGCTGACGGACGCAACCAGCGGACTGATTAACGCTGAGGCTATTGCGAAGATGAAGCCGACTGCCGTACTGCTGAATACTGCGCGCGGTCCTGTTGTGGACAGCGAGGCGCTGGCACAGGCGCTGAACGAAGGAAGATTGGCGGGCGCAGGCATTGATGTGTTTGAGGGCGAGCCGCCGATTGCTCCGGAGCATCCTCTGTGCCATGCAAAGAACACCGTGCTGACACCGCACGTGGCCTTCGCCAGCGCCGAAGCACTGGCTGCACGTGCCGATATCGTTTTTGCCAACATCGAAAAATGGCTGGCAGGAGCACCGCAGAACGTAATTAAGTAAAAACACTATGAAAAGGCTCAATAATTTATATTATTCCAAGAGAATAAAAGAGCTTTTGGCAGAGCTGCAGACAGCGGGAACAACGCTGGTTGTTGCTCCCATGGGCTACGGTAAAACACTGGCAGTGCAGTACTTTTTGCAGGAGCAGGAGCGCTGCGGCAAAAAGGTACTGCGCCAGAGTATTTACGGCGCCGGTGCCGAGGCCTTCTGGCAGGGAGTATGCCACAGCTGGCAAAATACGGAGCTGGGCGCTGCGCTGCTGCAGCAGTCTTTGCCTGCCGATGCCAACGCCAAAACGCTGGTACTGGAGCTGTTCCGTCAGCTGCTGCCGCAGGAGCCTGTCTATTGGTTTATAGATGATTTGCATCTGTTGGAGAGCAGCGAGGTGATTGATTTTCTCTTTGCTCTGAGCAAGGCAGGCTTTGCTGATTTGCATCTGCTGCTGGTAAGCAGAGGGCAGATTTTTGACGGCAGCCGTCTGCTGGAGCTGGGACGTAAGGTCTTTTGCCTTGATAAGCATGACCTGGCGCTGCAGCGTGACGAGCTGGCGGAATACAGCAGCAGATGCGGCCTGCAGCTTACAACGCAGCAGCTGGATGCTTTGCATGAGGCCTGCGAGGGCTGGTTTTCCGTTACCTATCTTAACTTTTTGAACTACGACAGGTATCAGCGCTTTTGCCTTGATACAGGCAGCGTTTATGAGATGATAGCCAATGTACTGCTGCGGCCGCTGCCGTCGGAGCAGCAGCGCTTGCTGCTGCTTATGGGGCAGCCGGAGGAATTTACACCGGAGCAGGTGGCCTATGCCTATGGCACAAGCTGCAGAGAGTCTGTAGGCAGGCTGCTGGAATGCAACGCCTTTATTATCAGGCTGGCTAACGGCAGACTGCGGTGTCATCATATGCTGAAGCAGGCAACGCGCCATGCCTTCGGCCTGTTGCCTGAGGCTGAGCAGCAAATGTACTTCCGTCGCTTGGGACAATGGTACGCACAGCAGAAGGAGTACGAGGAAGCGCTGGACTGGCTGTACCGCGGCCGTGATTTTGACGGTCTGCTGGCTGCAGTACAGCAGCTGCGCGACTGGTCGATGCGCCCGCAGCACAGGCAGCATCTTTTCGACTGGCTGTGCGAATGTCCGCCGGAAATCTTGTGGCAGTATCCGCAGGCGGTGCTGATAATTATGCGGCGCATGTTTTCGCTGAATATGGTGCCGGAAATGCTGCAGGTTAAGGAATGGTACGTGACAGCGCTGGAGCGCAATACTGCGCTTAGCCAGCGTGAGCGCGATAATTATTACGGTGAGCTGGAGGTTATCCTGAGCTTTTTGGCCTTCAACAGCATCACCGGTATGAGCGAGCATCACCGGCGCGCCTACAAGCTGCTGAGCGGCGCTCCTCAGACGCTCAGCAAGCAGGGCATCTGGACCTTCGGCGCGCCCAGTGTTCTGGGGCTGTATTTGCGCACGGGCTGCAGTCTGCGGCAGACGGTTGAGGATATGCAGGAGTGTATGCCGCCGTACTATCTGCTGAGCGGCTGGCACGGTGCCGGAGCCGCCGAGCTGACGGAGGCGGAAGCACTTTTGCTGCAGGGACGCATCGACGAAATGGATATGCCTCTGCAGAAGGCGTATTATCAGGCGGAAAAGCATGGGCAGGAGTGCATTACTATCTGCTGTGATTTTCTGGAGATGCAGCGCAATCTTTTCCGCGGCGTTTACAGCAGTAAGGCAGAGGCGTACAGCCGCCATCAGTGGCAACTGCAGCCTTGGAAGCAGAGCATGCTGCTGAATAGTGCCGATATGTGCGCCGGCTTTTACTATGCATTGCTGGGCAAGCCGGAATATATCCCAAGCTGGCTGACGGACGGAAACGGACAGCAGCCTTCGGTGCTTTATCCGGCGCGTCCCTGCCGCAACTATATCAGTGCCCAGTGCCTGCTGGCACAAGGGCAGTATACGGAGCTTTTGGTGCGCTGGTCCGACTGGGAGCAGGAATGCCGTCCCTACAGTAATTTTTTGTGCCTGCTGTATTTGCAGGTGCAAAGGGCGGCGGCCTTTGCCGGCAGAGGCGATGTAACGAGCTGCCGCGCTTCGCTGAAGCAGGCGCTGGCAATGGCTGAGGCGGATAAGCTTGTGCTGCCGTTGGCACAGAACATAGCACTGCTGCGTCCTTATCTGGAGCAGGAGGCTCAGGGTGAATGCTCGGCAGCGGCGGCAGCGGCGCTGCACCTGGGACAGCAGATGGAGGCGGGCCGGGGCCAGATTATGTCCGCACGCTTTGCCGAAGCAGGCCTGCAGGAGCTGACGGAGCAGGAGCTGCAGATAGCGCAGCTGGCGGCGGCACGCCATACGAACAGGGAGATTGCGCAAAGATTGTCGCTGTCGGAGGGGACGATTAAGCAATATCTCAACAAAATTTTTGCCAAGCTGCAGATTGATGCGGCGGCCAAAAATAAAAGACATCAGCTGGAGCGCTTTTTCTCCAACTCTTAACTAAAGGTTACTTATAGTTAATATTGACCCGGTATATACTGTAAATGAAGAAGTATATGCCGGGTCTTTTTATATCCGGCGGTTAGGAGGCGGAAAAATGAAACGGCTGAAGGTTGTGCTCGTGGCGTGCCTGGCAATGCTCGTGGCTTTTACGGCATTGGCGTGGGCGGCGACGCAGTACAAAACAACAATTAAGGTAAACGGTACAAAGCTGAATGTGCAGCGCTATGTAGAGGGCAAGGGGCCTATGAAGGATAAGGCGGTGCTGCTCAACAAGGATAATAAGGTTGTTGTGCGCTGGAAGCAGCGCGAGCTGAAAAAATGGTACTATGACGGTGATAAATATTTCCGCTTTGTACCATACAGCTATGATATGAAAAACCTGAAGCCCGGCAGATATCGCTTGGTAACGACCAGCAGCTTCGGCAAGGGCGGTGCGGTTAAAAAGACAGTCAACATCAGCTACAAGCCGCAGAGCAAGATGCAGTTCCGTGCGTCCAAGATTATCCGCAAGGGCAACGGCGATGTTTACCAGCGCCTGTATTTCAAAAAGAATAATTCCACGGGCAAGACCTGCTATGCCCAGATTTTCAATAAAAACAACAAGCTGGTTTACAGCACGAAATATAAGGCAAGAAATGCCAATCAGGATTTTGCCTTCAGCTGGAACGGCTGGGCGAGCGGCAACAGCGGCAAAAAATGTGCTAAGGGCGTATATACCGTGAAGTATTGGATGGACGGCGTTAATCCCAAAACTGCCAAATTCCGTCTGAGCATTTGAGGAGGGGAGCATAATGAAAGAAAAAATGATGCGTATTATCGTAACTGTTATGCTTACCCTGCTGCTGTGCAGCCTGACGCTGCTGGCAGGCGCCGCCTCCAAAAATGACTGGAAGAATACGGCAGGCTGCTATGTGTGGACCGAAAGCAGCCAGTATAATAACGGCGTGCTGAATATCAAGCCCTTGGGCGACGATAAATACCTTTACGAGCTGAAGGTTATGCGTGGCAGCGAGGAAGAGGACAGTGCGGAGGATTTCGTTACTGCCGGTGTTTTTGAAATTAATGAGGACGGCGACGGTATTGCCGAGGTAGATTACCAAAATAATGATACGGTAGAGCTGCGCTTTGTGCTGAAGGATAAGAGCATTACCGCCTATCAGGACGGACCGCTGCCGCTTGATGTTCAGGGTGAATACAGATTCAACGAGGACAGCTTTGATGTATCCGAGGCTGCGGCCGCCGCGCTGCTTGCCGGCCTGCCGGAAAAGCAGACAGGCTTGCCGGAGGATGCTGATGATTATAAGCTGCTCTATGCGGAGGAGCCTGTGGACGGCTGGTTCTACCAGCTGACGGCGCTGGATGATGAGGGCAAGGTTATTGCCAAATTTTTGGTAGCTGCCGATTTGAGTGCTGTGTACCGCAACGATAAGGAGGATGAGGTAAGCCTTATTTACGGTGACCCGATTAATATGCTGGCGGCCAAAAGAGCACCGCTCGTAGAGGAAGATGAGCTGGAAGGCCCTGCAATCGAAAGCGGCGAGCTTGAAGGTGACGAGGATGCGCCCGACCTGCCTGCAACCGCAGCTTCCGAGCTTAGCCCGCTGGTGACGGTGGCTCCGGAGGAGGCCAGCCTGAAGGTGGGCGAGCGTACACGCATAGTTGCTTCGCTGCCGGGCTGCGTAGGCTATAATGTAACGGATCTGCGTTCCTCCAATAGTGATATAGTAAAGGTGGACGGCGATGTGCAGCTTTTGGCTGTGAAGCCGGGAACTGCGACAATTACCGGCAAGCTGCTGCTGGAAAAGGGCGAAAAGGCCTTTATGACGCAGATTACCGCCTATGAGCCGAAGCTGGAGGCTCCGAATTTGCCGGCGCACTTGGGAATAGACGAGGCGCTGAAGCTGGAGGCCTACGTTGTGGGCGAGGCTGACGGCGTGACACCGGAGTGGAGCGTGAGTGATGAAAAAATTGCCGTTATAGAAGATGGTAAGCTGATCGGCAAGGCTGACGGTGTTGTTACCGTTACGGCAGTCCATGGCGAGCTGAAGAGCCAATGGCCGGTGGCTGTGGGAACGGCAGAGCTGCCTGCTGCCGAGGATGAGGAAGAAAATGAGGATGACGATGACGGCTTTGGCCTGCTGACGATTATCGGCGGCGTAATTATCATCGGTGGTGCTGCTTTCTTCTTCCTGCGCAGAAAACGCAAATGATAAGCTGATGCTGTAAAGTGTTATGCTTACCGAAAAAAGTAATATGGTATGATAGGCGTCTGCCTTTTAGTGCGCCGGCATTTGCCGCCGGCGTGCTTTTTTATGCGTAAATTTGCCTGCCAAAGCACCCTTGCCGTTGCCTGCAGGCGCGGGAAATCACAGTTATTTTACACTCTGATAATGTTTCACAAAATCTCTGTAAAAAAAGTAACAAAAAGTTTTCAGTTAGACGTTACAAATGGTGAAAAATCTAGTATAATATTATTAAAGTGTACTATACTTTACAAAATCTCTGAGATCTCAAACTGGCGCCAAATCAATCAAAGTAAAATGAGGTAGAATAGTAGAAATGTTTTTTGATTCTTATGACACACCAGTATTCAGACCTCCCAGTGAGGCACGCAGCTTTATTTTGCGCGTTACGCGCGGCTGCGCACATAATAAATGCACCTACTGCAATATGTACAGAGGTGTTCCCTTTCAGATTTTAAAGGATGAAGAAATTTCCCGTCAGATAGCGCTGGCGGCCCATTACGGCAAGAACAAGGTGCGCCGCGTCTTTTTGGCGGACGGCGATGCTTTGGTGCTGCCCACGGCCAAGCTGCTGAAGATTCTGCAGGTGCTGCGCGAGCAGTTTCCGCATCTGCAGCGAGTTGCCAGCTATGCTGCGCCCAAGGATATCCTGCGCAAGAGCGAGGAGGAGCTGCGCCAGCTGAAGGAAGCAGGCCTGAAGCTTTTGTATTACGGCATGGAAACAGGCGACGACGCTACGCTGAAGGCTGTCAACAAGGGTGTTGACGGCGAACAGGCGGTAGAAGCGGGACGCAGAGTTACCGCCAGCGGCATGAAGCTTTCCATGATGATTATTCTGGGCCTGGCAGGCGCAGAGGGCAGCGAACGCCACGCACTGGCAACTGCCAAGGCGATTAATATTATCAAGCCGACGCATTTGAGCGCACTTTGCCTGATGCTGTACCGCGGCAGCGAGCTGCTGGACCAGTACGAGGCAGGCAAGTTCAATCCTCTTTCACCGGCGGGCTTGATGCGTGAGCTGAAGCTGATAATAGAAAATATAGATTTGCCTGCGGACAGGCACTGCCTCTTCCGCAGCAACCATGTATCGAACTACGTTCAGCTGGCAGCAACGCTGCCGCATGACAAGCAAAGGCTGCTGCGCGATATTGATTACAGTATTGCTCAGCTCAGCAAGCTGAAAAGCTGGGACGTATATAACCACAATTAATTTTTGATTTTGCATTTGAGCGGGGCTGATGAAGATGAAAAAGAAGCTGGCTTCTGTGCTGACCGTAATCATGCTGGCCTGCAGCCTGCCATGGCAGGCACAGGCTGCAGCGCCTATTGTCAGCAACAAACCGCATAAGGCACCGGTGGCAACGCCGCCGGCCGTAAGCGAGGCGCAGCCTGTGAAGGCGGTGCCGGAGCCTGCTGCCGTCAAAGCCGATACCGCAGCCAAGCCTGCTGCCGAGGTGAAGGCGCCCAAGCAGGCAAAGCCTGAGAAAAAGGCGAAGAAAACCGCAAAGAAAAAGTCTAAAAAAACGAAGGAAAAGCAGCAGCCCAAGGTGCAGCAAAGCAACTGGCGTCTGAAGGTGGCACAGCAAAAGCTGCAGGTGCTGGGCTTCAGTGACGAACGTCCCAGCGGACGCATGACGGAGGCTACCAGCAGCGCGCTGAAGAGCTTCCAGAAGCAGCACAAGCTGAAGGCAGACGGCGAGCTGAATGATGCAACCTATCAGAAGCTGACCTGGGAGGCCTTTACTAAGGAGGGCATCCCCAAGGTTAAGGGCAGGGAAATCGTCAGCCGTGCCGCCAAATACAAGGGTGTTCCTTATGTGTTCGGCGGAACTACGACCAAGGGCTTTGACTGTTCCGGCTATGTGCAGCATGTATTTAAGGACTGCAAGGCCAAGCTGCCACGCTTGGCAGACGAGCAGGCGTTACAGGGGATTTTTGTAACGCAGAAGCAGCTGCGTCCCGGCGATTTGGTATTCTTTACCACCTACGCCGCAGGCGCATCGCATGTGGGAATTTATGCCGGTGACGGACAATTTTGGAGCGCATCCTCGTCCAAGGGTGTAATGCTTTCGTCGCTGAAGGACGATTACTGGAAACAACGCTATTATGGAGCACGCCGGGTGTTGATTACGAACGGCGAGGTTTATAAATAAAAGTTCTGCTGACGGCAGCCGACTGCCGGACAGCGGGGGAGGGTATAAAATATGATTCGCGAGAGAAGAAATAAGGATAAGCTTGCTTCTTATTACAGAAAGTTTATGGAAGAGGGCATTGTTGACCCTAACGTGCATCCGTGGGTTGCCGACAGCTGGCAGCGTTGCCGTGCTATGCATCTGCCGCACGAAACCATGCCCAAAATCAACAAGCTGAGCCGCGAGGAGATTATCGCGCACCAAAAGACGCATGAGTTCATTGTCAAATACGTTGACGGTCTTTATGAGCAAAGCAAGCAGCATTTCAATATCCACAACCTGAGCATGCTGCTGATTGATGAAAACGGCTATGTAATCAAAAACTATGCTATGCCGTTCTTCCAACGCATTATCGAGGATATTCAGGGTATGCGCGTTCTGGAGGAGGATGTTGGTACCTCCAGCATCAGCATTGCGCGCGAGCATAATGTGCCCTTTTTGATGTTCGGTCCGGAAATGTGGATTAAGGACAGCCATTCAGGCGATGCCTGCAGTGCGCCTATCTGCGTAAACGGCAAAATCCGCTATATTATTTCCTTCTTTTCCTTGGATCAGAACGATTTGCCCTATGATTTGCTTTTGAGCCTGCTGATGACGATGAAATATTCCATCGAGCAGCATCTGAACATGCTGGAGGCCTGGAGCATTAACCGCATTATGATGGAACAGCTGCCGGTAACCGTTTACTGGCGGGGCAAGGACGGCAGTGTGAAATACTGCAACGAAAACGGCCGCAAGCGTCTGGACGGACATGAGCGCCTGGAGGACGTGTTCCTGAACTACGAGCATATTCCTATCAAAAAAGCGCTGCATGGCGTAGCAACACAGCGTCATGAAATTACCTGGATTACTCAGGACAGAACCTTTGAGGATATTACCACTGTTATGCCGATTAAGGTTGGCAGCGAGGTAGAAAGTGCTTTGGTGCTGTCTATGTCCATCGAGGATTTGAAAACAACCATCGCCCATGCAACCGGTTACAGCAGCCGTTACAGCCTGTACAGCATGGTCGGCGAAACCAGCGAATTTTTGGCGCTGCAGCATAAGGCAAGCCGCGTTGCCCGCACCGACCACAACATCCTGCTGCAGGGCGAGCCCGGTACCGGCAAGCAGCGTTTGGCACACGGCATTCATCAGGCCAGCCCCCGCGCTGCCGCTCCGTTGATTGCTGTAAAATGCCACAACGCATCTATGGCAGAGCTGGAGGCCGAATTCTTCGGTACGAATGAGGACGGACAGCAGTCCGCAGGCAAGCTGGAGCTTGCTATCGGCGGTACTCTGTTCCTTGATGAGGTAGAAAAGCTGCCGCTGGAAATGGGCGACAAGCTGGCTGATGCGCTGACGCACGGTCTGCCCGCAACGGAAAAGGGCGGCAAGCCGCGTATGTTTGATGTGCGCGTAATCGCTGCCTGCGATTCCAACCTTAAGCGTTTGGCAGACAAGGGACTTTTCTCCCGTAATCTGTATGAGCTGGTGCTGGATACAACCATGCGCGTGCCGCCTCTGCGCGAGCGCGTGAAGGATATAGAGGTTATCGCTTCGCATATTCTGGTGGAAATGTCCGCACAGCACAACCTGCCGCAAAAACGCCTTTCTCCCGAGGCTGTTTCTCTGCTGCTGTCCTGCAGCTGGCCGGGTAACATTAAGCAGCTGCAGGGTGTTATCGAGCAGGCCTTCTTCCACACTCCCGGCAGCATCATCGAAGCAGAAAATATTAAGCTGCCCGGTGACAAAACTTTGGAGCGCTCCTGGAAGTATGACAAGGAAGCCTTTATTGCAGCCTGGAAATCTGCCGGCGGCAATATCAGTAAGCTGGCAACCATGCTTGATGTCAGCCGTGTAACCTTGTACCGTTATCTGAAGAAGTACGGCTTGGGACCGAAAGCAAAATAAAATTTAACCTGATTGCCCCTCGAAGCAGGCGTGCCTGCTTCGGGGGCTTTTGCGTTTTTGGCGGCGAGTTTGGCGCTGCGAGGCAAGTTTAGAAGAGAAAAATGCAACATGTTGCAAAAATCTCTTGTAGGAATGGCGTTTAAGGTGAATATTGGGAGGGAAAAGGCGAATTTAGAAGAGAAAAATGCAGCATATTGCAAAAATCTCTTGTAGAAACAGTGTTGAAGGTGAATGTTAGAAAGAAAAAGGCGAATTTAGAAGAGAAAAATGCAACATGTTGCAAAAATCTCTTCTAAAAATGGCGCTGAGATTGAATATAGGGAGAAAAAAGGCTATAATAGAAGAGAAAAGTGCAACATGTTGCAAAAATCTCTTCTAAAGAAGGTGAGCTAATGGAAATACGCAGAGATTTTTATTTGGACAAGCTGATAAAACGCAAGCATAACGGGTTGATTAAAATTATTACCGGTATTCGCAGATGCGGTAAATCCTACCTGCTGAACAACATATTTTATCAGCATCTTATATCATGCGGTATAGATGATGCGCATATTATCCGTTTTGCTTTCGACTCCGCCGATGATTTGCAAAAGATAGGTGAAAGTCTTATTGCCATGGGAAAGGAAAAGCGTGGCGTAAATCCGGAAAAGTTTATGGCTTATGTTAACAGCAGGCTTGCTGATGAGGGTATGTATTATCTGCTGCTCGATGAGGTACAGGAAATGGATTGCTTCGAAGCTGTGCTTAACGGGTATTTGCGCAAGGCGAATATGGATGTATATGTTACCGGCAGCAATGCTAAATTTCTTTCCAAGGATATTATTACGGAATTTGCCGGACGTGGCGATGAGATGCATATGTATCCGCTTAGCTTTGCTGAATTTATGAGTGTTTATCCCGGTGATAAGTATATGGGCTTGGCGGAATATATGCTTTACGGAGGAATTCCTGTAGTTGTGCTGCGTGAAGGGACTGCCGAAAAGGCTGCCGCTTTGCAGAATTTGTTGAGTGAAATTTATTTGAGTGATATTTATAAGCGCAACCGTATCCGTAATAAGGGAGAAATGGAGGATTTACTTAATATACTGGCTTCGGCTATCGGTTCTTTAACTAACTATGAAAAGCTGAAAAATACCTTTAAAAGTGTAAAAAAATCCAAAATTACTTCTACGACTATTAAAAAGTATCTGGATTGCCTGGAAGATTCCTTTTTAATTGAAGCAGCTTCGCGCTATGATGTAAAGGGCAAGGCCTATATTGATACTCCAAAAAAATATTATTTTTCTGATCTGGGGTTGCGTAATGCGCGCATTAACTTCCGGCAGTTTGAACAAACTCATTCTATGGAAAATGTAATTTATAATGAGCTTTGCATGCGTGGGTACAGCGTTGATGTGGGTGTAGTGCCTATTGCCGTGAGAGATGACAGCGGTAATGTAGTAAGAAAACAGCTGGAGGTTGATTTTGTCTGCAATATAGGCTCAGTAAGGTACTATATACAGTCTGCATATTCCTTGCCGGATGAAATGAAACGTGCGCAGGAGGTACGCCCCTTGAAAAATATTGATGATACCTTCAAAAAAATTATCATTACCAAGGATATTGTCCCGGCCTATTATGATGAATACGGAATTCTTACCGTGAACATATATGATTTTTTACTGGATTGTGATAGCTTGGAAAAATAAAGCAGTTCGTTTTGGCATTTCAGTTTGATTGCCCCTGAAGCAGGCTTGCCTGCTTCGGGGGCTTTTGCGTTTTTGGAAAGAAAATAATAATTTAAAGAAGAGAAAAGTGCAACATATTGCAAAAATCTCTTGTAAAAATATTTATAAGATTGAGTAATCATCCGGTAAAGCTGATTTTAGAAGCGAAGAAAACTTTTTTGATAAAATTATGAAAAAATGCCTGTAAAAAGCAGGTAAACCTTAGCCCGGATGCAGTTTACGACGGTCTTATTGTGCTTTTGAAAAAATAAGCGAGTTAAACTATTAGTACATATTCGCACCTTGCGCAGAAAATATAAAAGTGCTATAATAAAAATTGATCATAATTGTTCGCTTAATTAAAGAAATAGCCGAAAGCTGTGCTTACAACTATTGTTATTGATGCAGGCTGCTTAGTGCTATTGCAGGATAGCAGATGCTTGAAAGCGGGGCAATACTATCGCAGGACAATTACTGAAACAGCTGTTTAACTTGTTTCCACACGTGACAGGTGTTACGTACAGTATATAAATAATAATATTTATGTGTGAGGTGTTTTTTATGAACAAAGTATTCAAAGTAATTTGGAGTGAAGCGCGCAACGCATATGTCGTTGTTTCCGAAATGGCAAAAAGCCATGGAACTAAAAGCTGCTCTACCAAAAAGCTGTTGGCAATGCTGATTGCAACAGGTGTTATGACCTGTGCAAGCATGGCTCCGGCGATGGCTGAAGATGCTGTAAATTTGGCACCGGGTGCAACAAAGATTGCGATTGGCGAAGGAGCAGTGGCTAGTGGTGAAGGCAGTGTTGCCTTGGGCGTTGGCAGTGTAGCTGACAGAGCTAATGCAGTATCCGTAGGCAGCACTGGCGCTAACCGTCAGATTATCAATGTAGCAGCAGGCGAAGTAAGCAGCACCTCTACCGATGCTATCAACGGTAGCCAACTGCATGCAGTAGCAACCGAAGCAGGTAAACATACTACCTTGTCTAACGGTAAGAATACAACAGTTGAATCTACAGTTAAAGACGGCCAGACTGATTACAAGGTTAATGTTGCAGGCGATTTGACTGATATTACCTCTGTTGCCAATGGAGATTCCAAAATTAACTTGAATAAAGATAGCATCATCATTTCCAATGGTAATAAATACTTTGCAATTACTAACAGCGGTATTGGCATGAGCTATATCGGTGCTGATTATAGTGCAAAATCCATCATGCTTGGTGAAAACGGAACAACCATCAGCGGTGGCTTGAATGTAGCAGGCAGCAAGATTACCGGTGTAGCAGCAGGCGAAGTAAGCAAAACCTCTACTGACGCTATCAACGGCAGCCAACTGCATCAGACCAATGAGAATGTTGCAGCATTGGATAAACGCGTAACCCAGAACGAAGCTGATATCGCTCAAAACAAAGCAGATATCGCTCAAAATAAAGCAGACATTGCTCAGAATAAAGCAGATATCGCTCAAAATAAAGCAGACATTGCTCAGAATAAAGCAGATATCGCTCAGAATAAAGCAGATATCGCTCAAAATAAAGCAGACATTGCTCAAAATAAAGCAGACATTGCTACCAACAAAGCAAATATCGAGAAAAACGCTAATGATATTGCTACCAACAAGCAAAACATCGATAAGCTGAATACCCGTGTAGACGGTGTTGAAAAGCTTGCTAAGCAGCATACCACTGTTACCGCAGGTGACAACATTGCTGTAACCGAAACCACCAATAAAGACGGTGGCAAGGAATACAATGTTGCTCTGAAGAATAATATTGATCTTGGCGATAAGGGTAGCGTAACCACTGGCCAAACCGAAATGAACAACGATGGCTTGAAGGTTGGCGACAAGGTTAGCGTAACTGCAACTGCTGTAACCGCAGGCAAGACCTCCATCAGCGATGAAGGCGTAAAAGTTGGCGACAAGACCTATATCAACGATAAGGGCTTGAATGCAAACGGCCAGAATATTACCAACGTAGCAGACGGTAAGGTAGAAAAAGATTCCAAGGATGCTATCAACGGCGGCCAACTGCATCAAGCAAAAGCTGATATTAACAATCGCATTGATGGTGTAGAAAATCAAGTTGTAAGCAACACCAACCGTATCAACCAACTGGGCAGCCGTGTAAACAAGGTTGGCGCAGGCGCAGCAGCTCTGGCAGCACTGCATCCGATGGACTTTGATCCGGACGACAAACTGACCTTCTCCGCAGGCTATGGCAACTACGGCGGTGAAAACGCTGCAGCAATCGGCGCATACTATCGTCCTGACGAAAAGGTAATGTTCAGTGTTGCAGGTACCGTAGGCAATGGTGAAAACATGGTTAACGCAGGCGTATCCTTCGCTCTGGACCGCACCAACCATGTAAGCAACAGCCGTACCGCTCTGGCTCGTGAGGTTATCGATCTCCGCGGTCAGCTGGCAGTAATGGGCGCTAAGATGGCTAAGATGGAAAAAGCATTCGGTATGCTGGATGAAACCAAGACCAAGCTCTTCCCGGATGTTCCGGCTAACCACTGGGCATATGAATACATCGCTAAGCTGGCAGGCAACGGCTACATCGAAGGCTATCCTGACGGCAACTTCGGCGGTGACCGTCTGATGACTCGTTATGAATTTGCTGCAATGCTCTATCGTGCAATCGAAAAAGGCGCAGCTTTGGAAGAAAAGATCATCAAAGAATTTGAGCCTGAATTGGGCCGCATCCGTGTAGACCGCATCAGCGGTGAAGACGGCGATCGCGATAAGATCGAACGTGTACGCGTAAACGATACTAAAGGCGAGCGCGACCATTACGGCAACAAGCTGGCAAAATAAATTGTCGGCAGTGACAAGTGAATAAAGCTCAATAAACAGTAAAGGCGTTCTCCCGCAGGGGAGAACGCCTTTTGTCGCAGGGAATATATCAATAATTGCAACGGCATTTTTCTTTTTATGAACTATTGTTTTTATAATACATCTGTGATATAATTACCTTAGTTGCATAGGTAGCCGCATTTTGGCGGAGCTTATGCCTGGTCATGCGGATCAGTGGCGCTTGTCGAGCTTTCGGCAGGCGCCTTTTCTTTTACGTCAGGTGCAATCGCCGGCTTATATATTTTTGCCTGACTTTATGCTATAATCAAAGGAAGAAACATATGCAAAACTTAGCAACAAAATTCGAAAAGCTGACGATTCAAAGTGATTTCATCTTCAAAAAGGTTATGTCGCGCAAGCGTATCTGTATTCACCTGTTAGAGGAATTACTGCAGATCAAAATTGCTGATATCAACTACTTGGAGGCAGAAAAATCCCTTGAGCCTGAATTCGTCAGCCGTGGTATCCGTCTAGACATCATTGTGGCAGATGAGAAGAATACGCATTACAATCTGGAAATGCAGGTCAAGAACACCAAAAATCCTGATACCAAAAACTACGTGCTGCCCAAGCGCACACGCTACTATCAGGCATTGATGGATATTGACTTGCTGCAGAAGAACCAGGAATATGATCTGTTGCCGCCAACCTATATCATTTTTATCTGTGTTTTTGATTTTTTTGCCAAGGGAAATTATGTTTACACCTTTAAAAAGCGTTGTCTGGAGGATTTGGAGCTGGAGCTTCCCGATGAAGCAACTACTATGATTTTGAATACTAAGGGTACGCATGGCAGTATTTCCAAGGACATCAAAAGTTTTTATGATTATGTTAATAACCACGTTATAAATAGCGATTTCACAAGACAAATTGATGATGAAATCAGCTATCTTAAGCTTGATTCGAAAGTGAGGCGAGAATTTATGCTTTTGGAAGCACGTTTGTTAG
>ERZ809194.746-NODE-746-length-15668-cov-4.170627_pt1 | contig 15668 bp, 19 predicted proteins | sample MGYA00520517_ERZ809194 | MGnify/ENA primary metagenome ERZ809194 (study PRJEB31570, sample SAMEA3213003) | Homo sapiens | biome: human-gut; feature: human gut; material: fecal | place: Sweden | collected 2011 ... | reverse complement strand
CAGAAGAGAATTCCACTGTATAAATGGATGGTAGAATTAAACTTTGCAATTTTCAGTTGCGGTGAAGGTGAGGAAAACGATTGATTTTCTGTTTGAAAAATGCTACAGTATTACCAGATTTTGTGAAAATCCGCTAAAAGTAGAAGATGACTGGATAAAAGACTATGCACTGGAAGAGGAAATATGATAATTATAATTGCAGTGCATTTTATGAACCATCCTATGTGATAGCAAGGGCATATCAAAATGGAAGATTTTCATTTGGTGGGAGGGATAAGATGAAGAAAAAAATTGCGTTGATAATCACAATTGCGGTATGTATAGTATCCGTATCAGCAAATGTTTATCAGTACAGGGTGATACAGAATAAAAACGCGTCTATAACATGGAACCAAAAGGTTGTGGATCAGATGTTTCAGGAGGAACTGGCATACATAGGGGATCAGATGATTCGATTAAGCAAGTGTGAATCCGGAGAAAAAGACACAGAGATCGGGAGAACGTTGGGGTATTGCCTGGATGCATTCAATATGTATCCAAGCACAAGTTATGGAGTATCTGGAAAGGAACATGATGTTCATCATATGGTGGCTGAGTTTAGAGATTATCTGGAAAATTTACAGTCCGATGAAACACTGTGGAAAAATGCAAAGAGTGGTGACTTAGATCGGTTGCATGATGCGTGGTCAGAGGTACTTACGCAGATTGATAAGGGAAAGAAAGCCCGTGTTGCAGCAGCTTCAAAAGTGAGACAGATATTGGAAGAATGTGCAGCGGTCGATACATCGGGAAGATATGATAATGCAGAAAACTGGTACCAGTGCTGACTTGACAGTGCAAGAGTAAAATCCACCGGCTTTTAAATTTTGTTGATATTGGGGCTGTAAAGATTTACCATCTTCTCAGTTGTGCGGGTGTATTGCACTGTGAAAATCCGCTAAAAGTAGAAGATGACTGGATAAAAGACTATGCACTGGAAGAGGAAATATGATAATTATAATTGCAGTGCATTTTATGAACCATCCTATGTGATAGCAAGGGCATATCAAAATGGAAGATTTTCATTTGGTGGGAGGGATAAGATGAAGAAAAAAATTGCGTTGATAATCACAATTGCGGTATGTATAGTATCCGTATCAGCAAATGTTTATCAGTACAGGGTGATACGGAACAAAGACGCCCAGATTGTATGGAACCAAACGACAGAGGATCAGATGTTTCAGGGTATTCTGGGACACATACAGGAGGAGATTTTATATTTACAAACATGTGAGCCGGACGAAAAAGATTTTAGGATCGGGGTGGCGTTTGGGTATTGCCGTGAGGCTGTAAACGCGTATATAACAACAAGTTATGGGGCATCATGGAAGGAACATGATCTTCAACAGATGGTGTCTGAGTTTGAAGGGTATCTGGAAAATTTACAGTCCGATGAAACACAGTGGAAAAATGCAAAGAATGGTGACTTAGATCGGTTGTATGATGCGTGGTCAGAGGTACTTACGCAGATCGATAAGGGAAAGAAAGCCCGTGTTGCAGCAGCTTCAAAAGTGAGACAGATTTTGAAAAATTGTGCAACGTCCCCAACCTCATAATGAGAAATTTTCGTTGAATTCGACCTTTGAATGCCCTCTTTTCCTTGTGGTACAATAGAAATACAGGGAAAAGGGGAAATTATCTTGTATCAGATAGGAGAATTTATTGTCAAAGCTGCAAACGGAGTATGTGAGGTAAAGGATCTGGTGCATCTGGATTTTTCAGATACAGATTCTAAAAAACTGTACTATCACCAGCAATGATCCGGAGCGTCTGGTGGGGATCATCAAACTGATCTGCGACCGGAAAGAAGAGCGTGTCCGGCAGGGCAGAAAAGTTACGGCGGTGGATGGGCGTTATTTTAAACTGGCAGAGAATCTGCTGTATGGGGAACTGGAAGTGGCACTGGATAAAGACACAGAGGAAATCCACAGGCTTATTCAGGAGCAGTGTGGGTAATCCCATAATTTAATCGTTTTAAGCTTCCCTTCTGGAAGGTATATTCCGGCGTGTGAAACGGATAGGTGACTTCATCTTCATAATACCATGGGTCATCTTCGTGCGCCGGATTTTTTAATACATGAAATTGTTGTGCCGGCATATATCCCTGTGCAAGCAGGAAGGCTTTTTTGCCGTCTGCATTTTCGCACAGATCAACGACCATCACAACATGCCCCGGATTTCCGCCTTTTAAAAACACATCTCCCACCTGCAGATCAGATAGCGGGATCGGCTGTGCTTCGGTATCCATGGAGGCGGTACCGGCATAAGAAAAAACGATACGCAGATAGTCTTTCAAACTGTCGTAGGAAGTGTCCGGCTGTGCACTTTTGATCCAGCTTACATTATTTCCGTTTACACGGATACGGTAACCGTCTGCCCACTTCGTATACTGGGCGTCAAATCCATTCGTAAAATGAAAAGCAATGCGATCGTATTGCTTTGTACTCCAAAAATATTCTGCATATACCCGGATGGCGGAATCCGCGCATTGCTGGAGATCCTCATGTTCAAGTGGGAGATCAAATACGGCAACATGAGCCTTTTGATTGCGTTTTTTACTGCCGTCATATAATAGAACGGGACTTTGATCAGGCTCCATGGCATAGTTTCGTAAAAACTCTGCAAGACTTCCGTCGGCTTCTTTGGTTCTTGTGTAACCGTCCGATGTGTGGATGCGGCTTTCTAATGTCATGCCGGAAGCGTCAATCAGAGAAAGCGTGGAAGAAGTTTCCGTTTCTGTTGGTCCGGCCTGCGGTTCTGTCTGTCTGGAAATAGTTTTTTGTGAATCCGTCTGTGAATGGCTGGCATGACAACCGGTGAACGTGATGCCAAGGGATAGGATGCCGATTCCGAATAATAATCTTTGTACTAATTTTTTCAATGTTTTCTTCCTCATTTAAATATAATCTATGACAGAGCATACCACACTTTTGGAGAAAATAATAGAAATTGTTCTTGACAGGTAAAAACGTGTTTGATAATGTTATTTCATAAAGTTATATTGTTTCTGAATATTATATTAGTAAATGTCAACAGGAACAAATCACGGGGGATTCTCCCACGACTCCATGAAATTTAAAAAACAGAATGAAGGGTTACATGATAACTTGACATACTACTATTGAATAGGGTAATGTAAAGGAGAAAAGATGGTCAGAACATTTATACAGACACGCGAATTTTCCAGGAATTGGGATAAACTTGGGTTTAAGGATGAAGATTTAAGAAAGCTGGAATTAGAATTGCTGGAAAATTCTGATTTACATCCGGTAATAAAGGGAACAGGAGGACTTCGAAAGATCAGAATTCCTTTTGCAAATGAAGGGAAAAGTGGCAGTGCCCGTGTTTGCTATGTGGATTTTGTGGTTCAAGAGGTTATTTATTTGATTACCGTGTATTCTAAAAATGAAAAAGAAAATCTGTCGCAAGCTGAACGTAATGGTATCAAAAGTTTAATTGAACAATTGAAATTGAAGTTATAGGAGAAGAAATAATATGAGCGATGTATATGAAAGTATTGTGGCTGGATTACAGGAAGCCATTGAGGATGCAAAAAGTAAAGAAAAAAAACTTCCGCGCCGTGTCGTGACAGTTGTTCCTGTTAAGGAATACAATGCCAGCGAAGTAAAGAAGATTCGTAACGAAACCGGAATGTCGCAAAAGACATTTGCAAGTTATCTTGGTGTTTCCTGTAAGACTGTGGAGGCATGGGAATCTGGAATCAATCATCCGTCAGGTGCAGCAAGCCGTCTTCTGCATATGATGGAGATGGATCGAAATCTCACAAAAGAATTTCCTTTTGTATCCATAGAGGAATAATAAATAATACATGAGTGTTTTCCAAAAACCGGAAGACACTCATTTTTATTGAGAAAAATAATTCTTGCATAATACCCACAGGGGGTATATAATGCGATGCAGAAGGATACCCATACAGGGTATCGGACAGAGAGGAGACATAATCCGAATGGAAAAAGAACATACTTGTGAATGCTGTAAGAAAAAAGAGCGTTCAGAGAAAGAACGTAAAGATATGATCAACCGCTTAAGCCGTATCGAGGGACAGATCCGTGGTATCAAAGGCATGGTAGAAAAAGACTGTTACTGCCCGGATATTATCACACAGGTAGCCGCTGCAAACGCAGCACTCAACAGTTTTAATAAAGTCCTGCTGGCACAACACATCCGTACCTGCGTCGCAGATGGCATCCGAAACGGCGAGGACGATAAAGTAGACGAATTAGTAACGATGTTACAAAAATTAATGAAATAAGGAGACAACTATGAAGCAATATGAAGTGACCGGCATGAGCTGTGCGGCATGCTCCGCCCGCGTGGAAAAAGCCGTCTCCAAAGTGCCGGGTGTGACTTCCTGCTCCGTCAGCCTGCTGACCAACTCCATGGGAGTGGAAGGCACGGCGAGTGATCAGGAAATCGTAAATGCAGTCGTTGCGGCCGGATACGGCGCAGCACCCAAAGGCGCAAAAAAAGAACAGACCGCGGCAGAAGAGGAAGAAGCATTAAAAGACCACGAGACACCGAAACTGCGCAAGCGTCTGACCGCATCGGTCATCTTTCTTGTCGTACTGATGTATTTTTCCATGGGACATATGATGTGGGGCTGGCCGGTACCGGCTGCCATGAAAGACAATCATGTGGCAATGGGACTGTTGCAGATGCTTTTAACCATCATCATCATGGTGATCAACCAGAAGTTCTTTGTGAGCGGTTTTACCAGCCTGCTCCACGGCGCACCAAATATGGATACACTGGTGGCACTCGGCGCCGGAGCATCGTTTGGATACAGTACGTATGCCCTGTTTGCCATGACCGGAGCGCAGGTGCGCGGCGATATGGATGCAGTCATGGGATATATGCATGAATTTTATTTCGAGTCCGCGGCAATGATCCTGACACTCATCACCGTCGGAAAAATGCTCGAATCCCACGCAAAAGGCAGGACAACCGATGCCTTAAAAAGCCTTATGCGGCTGGCACCGAAGACCGCAACGGTGGTGCGGGACGGACAGGAAGTTACTGTGTCAATTGCAGAAGTGCGGCAGGGGGATATCTTTGTCGTGCGTCCGGGGGAAAATATTCCGGTCGATGGAATTGTCATAGAAGGCAGCAGTGCGGTCAACGAGGCAGCACTCACCGGAGAAAGTATTCCGGTCGACAAACAGAAAGGCTCCTCCGTCAGCGCGGCAACGACGAACCAGTCCGGGTTCCTGCGCTGTGAGGCAACCCGTGTGGGAGAAGACACCACGCTTTCCCAGATCATTAAAATGGTGTCGGATGCGGCAGCAACCAAGGCGCCGATTGCAAAAATCGCCGATAAAGTATCCGGTGTGTTTGTACCGACGGTCATCACCATTGCAGGGATCACCATCATCGTCTGGCTGCTTGCCGGAAAAGACGTCGGGTTTGCACTGGCGCGTGGAATTTCCGTGCTCGTCATCAGCTGTCCGTGTGCGCTGGGACTTGCAACCCCTGTAGCGATCATGGTCGGAAACGGCATGGGAGCAAAAAACGGAATCCTTTTCAAAAATGCCGTGGCACTGGAGAATGCAGGAAAAACGCAGATCGTGGCATTGGACAAGACCGGTACAATCACAACCGGGAAACCGCGCGTGACGGACATTCTCCCAGCAAAGGAATATACGGAGCGGGAGCTGATGCAGCTTGCTGCGGATCTGGAGAGCTCCAGTGAACATCCGCTGGCAAAGGCGGTTATGGAGCATGCAAAGGCAAGCGGTATTTCCAATACTGCAGTGCACGATTTTCAGGCATTGCCGGGCAACGGACTTTCCGCGGTGCGCGGAGAAGATCTGCTGCTGGGTGGAAGTGTTTCTTATATGCAGCAGAAGGTAAGCGTGGACGCGGCCATGACAGAACAGGCAAAGAAACTGGCAGAAGAGGGAAAAACACCGTTGCTTTTTGCCAAGAATCATACCTGTGCCGGTCTGGTTGCCGTAGCAGACACGATCAAAGAGGACAGTCCGCAGGCGGTAGCTAAGCTGCGTGAGATGGGAATCCGAGTCATTATGCTGACCGGGGACAACGAGCGCACAGCAAAAGCCATTGGCGCACAGGCAGGAGTGGACGAGGTGATCGCAGGTGTTCTGCCGGAAGGAAAAGAGGCGGAGATCCGCAAACTCAGGGAACATGGCAGAGTTGCCATGGTCGGAGACGGTATCAACGATGCACCGGCACTGACGCGTGCAGACACCGGAATCGCCATCGGCGCCGGAACCGATGTGGCCATTGATGCGGCATCCGTTGTTCTGGTAAAAAGCCGTCTGCGGGATGTCCCGGCAGCAATCCGTTTAAGCCGCGCAACGCTTCGGAATATCCACGAAAATCTGTTCTGGGCATTCTTTTATAATGTAATAGGGATTCCACTTGCAGCCGGAGTGTGGTATCCTGTATTTGGATGGAAATTAAATCCGATGTTTGGCGCGGCAGCCATGAGTTTATCGAGCTTTTGTGTCGTGACCAACGCATTACGGCTGAACCTGTTTTCCGTACACGGAAAAGCAAATAAAAAGGCTGTACCGGCAGCAAAACCGGCAGAAATGAAAACAAGCGAAAGTGAGGTAGCAAAAATGACAAAGACAATGCATATTGAAGGGATGATGTGCGGACACTGTGAGGCAACCGTAAAGAAAGCACTTGAGGCACTTCCGGAAGTAACATCCGCAGAAGTAAGCCATGAGGCTGGCACTGCCGTTGTGACCTCATCCACGGAAGTGGCAGATGATGTATTAAAGAAAACGGTAGAAGAGAAAGATTACAAGGTTACAGCGATTGATTAAGAATGTTACAGCGGTTCAATGAAACGTGGAGCCGCCTGTTTCCGTTGGAGAAGGGTGGAGTGGAACATGTATTTTTTTAATAAAAAAATAAAAATCCTGCGTGGGTTTGCACTGGTCTGTGTGCTTGCACTGGGATTGTGTTTGACAGGGGGACTGCAAATAGCAGAGGCAAAAACAACAACGTATTATGACGCATCGGCAGGCAGGCTGCACGTCAAAGGAACAAAACTTGTGGACAAAAAAGGGCATGAAGTACAGCTTCGCGGAGTCAGCACACATGGACTGAGCTGGTATCCGCAGTACGTCAATGACAAGTGTTTTGCCCAGCTGCATGATAAATGGGGAGCAAATGTCGTGCGCCTGGCGATGTATACCGAAGAGTATAACGGATACTGCAGCGGAGATGCAAAGAACCGCAGTGACTTAAAGAAACTGATCAAAAAAGGAGTCAGGCTGGCAAAGAAACATAAAATGTATGTGATCGTGGACTGGCATATCTTAAGCGATGGAAATCCGAATTCCCATAAGAAAGAAGCAAAGGCCTTTTTCAGGGAAATGTCCAGGGAATTTAAGGGTTACAACAATGTGATTTATGAGATCTGCAATGAGCCGAATAACGGAACAAGCTGGAAAGAGATCAAATCCTATGTCAGGAGTGTCATTTCCACCATTCGCAAAAATGACAAAAAGGCGGTGATCGTTGTAGGAACACCGACCTGGTCACAGGATGTGGATCAGGCGGCAGCAGATCCGATCAAGGGGGACAATATCATGTATGCGCTGCATTTTTATGCAGCCACACACAAAGCAGATCTGCGCAATAAAATGACCGCAGCCATCAACAAAGGACTTCCGGTATTTGTCACGGAATATGGAATCTGTGATGCTTCCGGAAACGGAGCCATCGACAAAAAAGAGGCAGACCGCTGGATACAGACGATGGATGAATACGGTGTCAGCTACATTGCGTGGAATCTGTCAAACAAACAGGAATCTTCTTCTATTATTAAAAGCAGCTGTCCGAAAGTCAGCGGTTTCAAGAAAAGTGAGTTGAGTGACGAGGGCAGGTGGCTGTATCACCTGCTTCGAAAGAAGGCTGGACTGACAAAGTAGTGATGGAATGATTACATAACACGGGCATGTCCGGGAAAGGAGGGAATCATGCGGATACAAAAAAGCCGGATGAGGTGTGTAGGCATCTTTTTGGCGGTTGTCATATGTTTTTTTGCGGTGCAGCAGAGCTATGGTGTGCAAAACATGCACGATATCACGCAGGCGGAGCCGGATCATCTTGCGGTACATACGATGGAGCGGCAGCAGGGTTCCTTCCTTGATATCCTCGGACGTTCCGAACTGACACAGTCCGAACAGGCGCGTCTGACTGTCCGTGCACGGCTCACGCGGCTGAATGCAGAACGCAACGTCATTTTGTGGGCAGGACTTGCAAGCGGATTTGCCGGAAATGCTACCCGAATTTATCGGGCATCCTGCCGTATCGAAAACATATTTGTGCGCAGCCATGCGTGGATCATGGCATACATACACTGGCAGGATGGGGAAAAAGCTTCTGACTCTTTGAAATAAGCGACCATTTTCAAAGAGTTCAGGAGGAAAATTTCATGTTAGAAAAAGTCATTATCGTAGTTGTAGTAGCAGTTGTTGTGTTGGCCGCAGGTGTGGCATGGTGGTTCGAGAACGGATCAGCAAGCCATAATGAGGGCAGTCATGCGGCGGATGTGGACAGCAATGAACTGACAAAACTGGAAAAATAAATACATAATGAAAGAGGGAATGTTTCTGTGTGGGAACATTCCTTTTTCTTGTGCGTTTCTTTGTGTTTTGGGGACATATAGAGAATAAGTAAGCCAGAAAGTCTCGGTGAAAGTTGCCGGAGGGACATATGTAGAAAAAGTGCATTGAAAAATCCCGGGAGAGGTTGGTAAAAGGACATATGTATAAAAAGCGCATGAAAAAGTCCCGGGAGAAGTTGGCAAAAGGACATATGTATAAAAAGCGCATGAAAAAGTCCCGCAGGACCTGTTTAATGGGACATAAATGAGCACTTTTTTATCATATGTCCTCTATTTAGTTCGTCATGGGACATGGACGGCTATTTTTTTTGCCATATGTCCTCTATTCAGTTCGTCATGGGACATAGACAAGAATATTTGCTTTATATGACCTCATATCATTATAAGCAGTATATAATTTAATTATATGCGTTGAAGGCAGGTGTTGATTTGAATCTTGGTATTGAAAAGGAAACTTTATTTTGGAGTCAAACCTGATGGAACTGTTGTGGGACAGGTTGTGACAGAAGGGTCTTTGTGGGAAGTAAGTCAGAAAGTAAGTAATAAGCAAACATATCCTTGCATAAACTGTACAAACACAGGAATGCAGGGGTATTTTTTTGAAAGCTTATATTGAAGAAAGAGCCGTGGAAATCGCAAACTATATCATTGAACATAAGGCAACTGTGCGGCAGGCTGCCAAACATTACGGAATTTCAAAATCGACCGTTCACAAGGATATCACAGATCGGCTGTGCCAGGTGAATCCGGCACTTGCGGCAGAAACCCGCAAGATTATTGATGTGAATAAATCCGAACGTCATATCCGCGGAGGAATGGCAACAAAGGAAAAATATGCACATTTGCATGCAGTATAGATTTTCTCCTGTCGTGCGTGTTATAATGGGATAACATGCAGGAGGAAAAAACAGTGAATAATATGAAAAAAGAACAGCTCCGCCTTTATGCGGTGACCGATCGTACATGGCTGGGCAATGAAACATTATATGAGCAGGTAGAGAAAGCACTGGAAGGTGGCGCCACACTGGTACAGCTGCGTGAGAAGGAACTTCCGGAAGCGGATGTGCAGAAGGAGGCAGAAGAATTGCTGGAACTTTGCCATCGTTACGGGGTGAAACTCATTCTGGATGATGATGTGGAACTGGCGGCAAAAGTCAGCGCGGACGGGGTTCATATCGGACAGTCCGATATGGAACTGGCGCATGCGCGTGAGATTCTCGGACCGGATAAAATCATTGGTGTGACGGCAAAAACCGTGGAACAGGCGAAAGCAGCAGAAGCGGGAGGTGCTGATTATCTGGGAAGTGGTGCTGTGTTTGGCTCTACAACCAAAAAGGATGCCATTCCGATGAAGCACGAGCTGCTGGAAGAAATCTGCCACAGCGTGAAAATTCCGGTTGTGGCAATCGGGGGAATCACGGCAGAGAATGTTTTGCAGTTAAAAGGCAGAGGCATCGCGGGTGTCGCAGTTGTCAGCGGCATTTTTGCCTGCGAGGATATTGAGACAGGCACCCGGCATCTTGGAGAACTTGTAGAACAGATCATATAAAGGGAACAAAAGAGGAGTAAAAAAGTAAAATGAAGAATCATCTGCAGATAAAAAAATTGACATTGACGGCACTTTTCACGGCGGTGGCTGTGGTCGGGAGTATGTTTTCTTTCCCGGTATTGGGCTCAAAATGTGCGCCGGTACAGCATCTGGTGAATGTACTGTGCGCGGTAACGGTCGGACCATGGTGGGGGCTGGCACAGGCTTTTATGGCGGCATTGATCCGTAATCTGACAGGGCTTGGCAGCCCACTGGCATTTCCGGGAAGTATGTGTGGTGCACTGCTTGCAGGACTGCTTTACCAGTATGGGAAAAAGCTTCCGTTTGCATATGTGGGAGAAGTGTTTGGAACCGGTATCATCGGCGGAATGCTTTCTTATCCGATTGCGTATCTGATTATGGGGAATAAAGCAGCGGCATTGTTTACATTTGTAGTGCCGTTTTTGATCAGTACCTGTGGTGGTACGATCATTGCAATTATCGTGACCATTCCAATGAAAAAGGCAGGAATTCTGGACGGTGAAATACAAAGACGGGAGAAACTGTGATGAAATTTTCCGGGGAAAAAGTGGTGGAAATTTATGAGAAAATACAACGGAAACGTCCGATTATCCACTGTATCACAAATGCCGTGACGGTCAACGATTGTGCGAATATCCTTCTGGCGGCAGGTGCGTCACCGACGATGGCACACCATCCCTGTGAGGTGGAAGAGATCACGGCAGGTACAGCGGCACTGATCTGTAATTTCGGGGCCATCTCGGATTATGAGGCGATGAAGACTGCTGGAAAGCGGGCGCATGCGCTGGGACATCCGATCGTGATTGATCCGGTCGGGGTGTCGGGGGCTTCCTATCGGCGTGAAAAATGTCTGGAGTTGATGAAAATAATCCATCCGACCTGTATCCGGGGAAATTATTCGGAAATACAGGCATTGCTGCAGAACTGTGGAACGGTTACCGGGGTGGATGCAGCCGAGGATGCGCTGGCGGAAGCAGAAGAAACGGATTTGCCGGAGCTGATGAAGCAGTATGCAAAGGAAAATCAGATGATTCTTGTCGCATCCGGAGAAACTGATCTGATCACGGATGGAAGCTGCGTCTACCGGTGTCATAATGGAAGCCCGATGATGGCAAGGATTACGGGAAGCGGCTGTATGTCCACCGTGATGCTTGGCGCTTTTTTAAGTGCGGAAAATTCGGTGGAGAGTGCAGTGGCATGCTGTGCGTTTACTGGCATTGCAGGAGAACTTGCGGCGAAAGAAATGACCGTGCAAAAGAGAGGGACGATGACGTTTCGCAACTGGTTTATTGATGCCGTGTCTTTGATGACACCGGAACAGTTGGAACATGGAACAAATGTGGACTGGTTTTAAAAGTACGAACGGAGAAGAGGATATAAATGGAAAATATAGTATTGAAAGCGTCCGACGGTTACGCGCTGAGTCTGGCGGTATTTGAAAGTGAGCATCCGCGGGGATACATTCAGATCATTCATGGGATGGAGGAACATAAGGAGCGTTATGAGGCTTTTGCTGAACAGCTGCGGCAGGCGGGATTTACGGTGGTGACATCGGACATGCGGGGGCATGGGGAACATGCTCCAAAGCTGGGGTTCTTTAAAGAAAAAGACGGTGACCGTTATCTGTTGTCGGATCAGGTACAGATCACGGCATATATCAGGGAGCGGTTTCAAACGGAAAAGGTGATGATTTTTGCACATTCCATGGGAACCATCATTGCAAGGAATCTGCTTTGTACCCAGTCGCACAGTTACGCAAAGGTGGTACTGAGCGGATTCCCGAATTATCCGGGAACGCAGATCATCCGCATAGGATTTTTCCTGACAAATCTGCTCACAAGGGCGCGTGGACCGATGTATCATTCCCGGCTGGTGCAGCAACTGTCGGTGGGAAATTTCAATAAGCAGATAAAACATGCAAAAACCGAAGTGGACTGGATCTGTTCCGATGAGCAGGTGGTACAGGCATATCTGAAAGATCCGTATTGCGGGCATGGATTTAGCGTCTCCGCTTTTCACGATCTGTATATGCTGACAACTGCCATGCATCAGGTGTCAAATTACCGGGACGTAAATGAGGCATTACCGATTCTGATGATCCGCGGCAGCGAAGATCCGTGCACCGGGTATGAAAAAGGTGCCAAAGACAGTGTGGACACGCTGAAACAGGCAGGTTTTTCCAATATTTCCACAATTACCTATCCGCATATGCGCCATGAAATACTGAATGAGAAAGAAAATGAAAAAGTTTACGCGGATGTGATTGCATTTTACGAGAAAACGTGAGGTTGTGACTTGTAAAATCACAGGGGCTTTATTATAATGGTAGAAAAATGGTGTACTTTTGAAAAATGCACCACATAAATGCAAAAATGCATTTTAGAAAACAGGAGGAAACACAATATGGATCAGGAGAAAGTCATCGTCATTGACTTCGGTGGTCAGTACAATCAGCTGGTTGCACGCCGCGTCCGCGAGTGCAATGTGTACTGTGAGATTTATTCTTACCGTACCGACATCGAACAGATCAAGGCAATGAATCCAAAGGGAATTATCCTCACCGGCGGCCCGAACAGCTGCTATGAGGCAGATTCCCCGACATACACGAAAGAATTATTTGAACTTGGCATCCCGGTTCTCGGTCTGTGCTATGGTGCGCAGTTGATGAATCATATCCTCGGTGGAAAAGTAGAAAAGGCACCGGTACGTGAGTACGGAAAAACGGAAGTGTTCGTGGACAAGTCTTCTCCGCTTTTTGAGGGAGTGGCAACGGATTCGGCAGAAGGATCTACCATCTGCTGGATGAGTCATTTTGATTATATTTCCAAACCGGCACCGGGATTTCAGGTGGTAGCACACACCGCTGACTGTCCGGTAGCGGCAGATGAAAATCCGGAGAAAAAGCTTTATGCAATCCAGTTCCATCCGGAAGTACTGCATACCGTAGAGGGAAGCAAGATGCTTCATAACTTTGTAAGAAATATCTGTGGATGTGCCGGCACCTGGCGCATGGATTCTTTCGTGGAGCATACAATCAAAGAGATCCGTGAAAAAGTCGGTGATGGAAAGGTTCTCCTTGCATTATCCGGCGGTGTGGATTCTTCTGTAGCCGCAGGACTCCTTTCCCGCGCAATTGGAAAACAGCTTACCTGTGTATTCGTCGATCACGGTCTGCTCCGAAAGAACGAAGGAGACGAGGTCGAGGAAGTTTTCGGTTCGAACGGACAGTTTGACCTGAACTTTATCCGTGTCAACGCGCAGGAGCGTTATTATGGAAAACTTGCCGGTGTGACAGAACCGGAGAAAAAACGTAAAATTATCGGAGAGGAATTTATCCGTGTCTTCGAGGAAGAGGCAAAGAAGATCGGAGCCGTGGATTTCCTGGCACAGGGAACCATCTACCCGGATGTGGTAGAGTCTGGACTTGGCGGAGAATCCGCAGTGATCAAGTCCCACCACAACGTCGGCGGTCTCCCGGATTATGTGGATTTCAAGGAAATCATCGAGCCGCTGCGCAACCTCTTCAAAGATGAAGTCCGCAAAGCGGGTCTGGAGCTTGGCATCCCGGAGAAACTTGTCTTCCGTCAGCCGTTCCCGGGACCGGGACTTGGTATCCGTATTATCGGTGAGGTAACTGCAGAGAAGGTTCGTATCGTGCAGGATGCCGATTACATTTACCGTGAGGAAGTGGATGCCGCGGTAGAGGAATACCGCAAAGAGCATGGAGAGGCACCGGAGTGGATGCCAAACCAGTATTTTGCCGCGCTCACCAATATGCGAAGCGTAGGTGTCATGGGCGATGAGAGAACGTACGATTACGCGGTTGCACTGCGTGCGGTCAATACGGTCGATTTCATGACAGCGGAAGCTGCCAATATACCGTTCGAGGTGTTACAGAGAGTTATGAGCAGGATTATCAATGAAGTGAAGGGGGTAAACCGCTGCTTCTATGATATTACCAGTAAGCCGCCTGGGACGATTGAGTTTGAATAACGGACTAAAATGCCGAAAGCCTGTATTTATGCGGGTTTCCGGCATTTGTTTTATCAAATGGCTCTAGTTTGGCTCTATTTGTGGGGAGAGTAATTGATGCAAATGTAATTATTGAGATGAATGAAAAGGAAAAAATGATATGAAGAAATGCAAACTTCTTTTACTTGATTTAGACGGAACTTTATTACAGAGTGACAAAACAATATCAACTAGAACGTTATCAGCTCTAAAAAAATGCAGGGAAAATGATATATTGATAGGTGTTTCTACCTCCAGAAGTGAGCAAAACTCTTTGGTATTTTTAAATGAATTGATGCCCGATATTTTAATATCGAGTGGAGGGGCATTAGTAAAATACAAAACAGAATATATTTATAGGGCAGAATTTTCCGAAGAAGAAACGAATGTGATGATTGACATGGCAAGAAATATTTGTGGAAATGATTGCGAAATTACGATAGATACAATAGATGCACATTATTGGAATTATAAAATAGATCCTAAGAAGTTAGATAAGAGTTGGGGAGATAGTATTTATACAGATTTTTCAGATTTTAACGAATGTTCATTAAAAATGTGTGTTGAGATATTTAATCAAGATAAGGCAGATAAGCTAGCTCGAAGTCTCTCTGATTGTGATTGTATTCGTTTCTCTGATGGATTTTGGTACAAGTTTACAAAAAAGAATGTGACGAAAGAAAACGCAATTATGAAGATTACGGAAGTATGTGGATTTAGTACAGATTCAATTATTGCATTTGGAGATGATTATGCAGATATCGGAATGCTTGAATTATGTGGAACAGGTGTTGCAATGGGGATGCGATTGATGAGGTAAAAGAGAGAGCGGATATTGTAATTGGTTCAAATGATGAAGAGGGAATTGCGGATTTTATTGAGAATGAAATATTATAGATATGTACATGGAGAGGAAATATGGTGGAAGTAAGATTTTATGATACAGTTAATGACGAACTATTGAAATTTGCAGTAATTATCTCACAGAGTAACGGAAAGTGGGTATTTTGCAAGCATAAAGAAAGAGATACATATGAAGTGCCGGGAGGGCATAGAGAAGCTGGGGAAAATATTCTTGAAACTGCTAAAAGAGAGTTGCAGGAAGAAACAGGAGCTATCAAATTTGAGATAAAACCAATATGCGTATATTCGGTGACAGGTAAGACTAGAGTAAATGATACTGGTGAAGAAACATTTGGACTGCTTTATTTTGCGGAGATAACGGAATTTACGAAAGAATTACATAGCGAAATGGAGAAGGTTGTTCTTATGGATAAGTTGCCTGAGAATTGGACATACCCTTTGATACAGCCGAAATTGATAGAAAAGTATTTACAGATGAAAAATTTTGTTGATGATACATTATATAGGTAATTGCGAAACTCGCGATGCTCGTTCGCAAACTTGAATCAAAATAGAAAC
>ERZ809194.694-NODE-694-length-16868-cov-9.326474_pt1 | contig 16868 bp, 6 predicted proteins | sample MGYA00520517_ERZ809194 | MGnify/ENA primary metagenome ERZ809194 (study PRJEB31570, sample SAMEA3213003) | Homo sapiens | biome: human-gut; feature: human gut; material: fecal | place: Sweden | collected 2011 ... | reverse complement strand
GATTCTATGTTTAATTTTAATTTATCGGTAAAAATTTACCGAAGTATTGTTTTATACTATAGGTTATTTATTATAATGTTTTTACGTTATTTAAACGGTATAGATATTAGTCGTTTGTAAATGGAATCATTGTAACGTATGTTCGATATTGTTGCTTGTGAATGTAAATTTCTTCGTATTTTGTTGGGTACCGGATAACCGAAGGTTTTGAACACATTATATTGGATGCATATACTTTTGTGTATAGGATTATTGGTATTAATTATTGTATTGAAAGAATTGACGACATTGTAAGAATCGCTGTTGTAGGCGCTGTCTGTGAGAGTGTTTCCTTCTATTAGTGCATTACAGATAGGGGCTGATTTAACCTTGTTTTTGGCATCTCTTTTTTTTCATGGTGAGAAGATTTTTATTAGTAAAAAGAAAGAAGCCGCCTCCAAAAGGCGGCTTCTTTTCTGAAAATATAAATACATGGCCGGAATCAATTCTATCGGCTGATTATATTAATAACCTTCGTTTTGCTCCAGCTTTGGATTCTTATCACGGTAAACCTGTGGAATTGGCAAGTAGCGGTTGCATGGTTTAAACACACGTTTCTCTACCAACATCCACTTGTCTTTTTGTTCGATTTTCGCGCGTAGTTCTGGATTGCTTTCCTCATAGTCGAGGGTTCCAGTGATGCACTTTAAGTCACCATCCAATACCGTTTCTGCTAACATTTTGCCTTGGTTGTCTTTCCAGCGCAGAATATCCGCACGGCGGAAACCTTCACCGGCTAGTTCCACGGTACGTTCGCGACGAATCAGCTCACGCAACGTTTCTCTTGTAGCGTATTTGGTACGCTCTACCTTTGGCATGTTTGCACGATTGCGAATTTTGTCCAGAACGTTATACACCTCATTGGAGGGACTATTTAACTCATTTTCGGCTTCTGCCCAGGTCAGCAGTACTTCCGCATAACGGAACATGATGGTATTGGCATCTGCATTCCACGGGTCGGTATAATAATTGGGGCTTCCACCCAGATATTTTGCCCATGAAAGTCCGGTCTTGGAAGAATTGCCTTCAGCAGTCGGATAGTCAATATTTTTCTTCCCGTCTATTTCTTTATCCAGCGTGTTGATGATGGTTGGTTTCTCATCAAGTGTTTCCCAGTCCATACCCGGATACAATACGGTGAGTGCCATACGTGGGTCGCGGTTGGCAAACGGATGGGTCGCATCATAACCGGAGCCGTTTTCATCTTTGGTCAGTCCATTCTTCATTTCATACATATCTATCAAGTTCTGGGTCGGAACCATGGAAGACCATCCGCCACTTCCGTTGTTGTACATGGTGGCAATTGTTCCGTTACTCATAACAGTCTGGTCGTGTTGTACGGCAAAAATGATTTCCTTTGAGTTCTTTCCTTCGCGCAGGAAGAGTTTTTCGTATCCACTGGCCGTATTGGGGTCAGAAGGTTCCAAGTCGTATCCCATTTTCATGATTTCCTCAGCAGCATCTCTGGCGCGTTCAAAGTCTCCATAATAAAGGGCTGAGCGCATCTTGATGGCTAGTGCTACCGCTTCGTTGATACGGCCACCTTCGGTCAGGCTGAGTCCTTTCAGCATGGGGATGGCTTCATCAAGTTCTTTATAAAAGAATTCCTTTACCTCCTCCTCTGTGTTGCGAGGCACTTGTGCGTCTTCGGCTGTAGCATACGATTCGATAATGGGTACTCCACCGTAATACCAGTTCTTTTCGAAATACTGCCAGGCACGAATGGTCTTTACCTGTCCAATCATCTGTGTCTTTTTCGTTTCATCAGTAAAGGGAACATCCTTTATGTTTTCCAGAAAATCATTGCAATTTCGGATAGTATTGAATTGAAAAAAGTCATGTACTTCATGTGTAGGAGCACCGGCATACATGCCACCGTTACCGATATAGTACCAGCCTTCATGCTGAAACTGGTTGTATCCGATGTCTGAACCGCAGTCGGCATACAAGGCCACACCATCGTCTATCCATCCGCTATAACATCCTATTAAAAATTTCTCTGCATCAGCCTCTGTTTTCCAAGTTGTTTCCGGAGTAAGGGCATCGTGTGGAACTGTGTCTAAAAAATCTGAGCATGCGGTATTCATCAAGGAAGCCGCAACCATTGCACCTAATATATATTTATGTTTCATACCTATTTAAAATTAAATTACTAAATCAGAATGTAATACTAACTCCGAAAGAATGTGTCTGTAGCAACGGATAACTACGGCCAGTGGTGTCTGTTCCTTCTGGATCTAGATTGACCAGCATGTTGTCGATAGTGAACAGGTTTTCTGCAGAATAATAGAGACGCAGTTTCTCTATCCCCAGCGGTTTTAGCCATTTAGTTGGGAAGTTATATCCGAACTGCAGGTTTTTCAAACGTACGTAACTGGCATTCTGAATCCAAAAGCTGGACATTGTAGTCCATGGAAGGTTAGGAGAATCTTCTTTTAATGCAACGCGAGGCATTTTAGCATCTTTGTTTTCGGGAGTCCAAGCATCCAGCCATTCAGCGACAGGATGATCTGCATCACCGTTAAATTCACCCGGAGTTTCAAACAACCGGTGTACATCAGCTGCTCCGGTGAACATCAGGGTAAGGTCGAATCCTTTCCAACCAGCATTCAGGTTTAATCCGAAAGTCCATGATGGGTCTGTAGATCCCAACAGCACACGGTCGTCTTCGGTCATTTTCCCGTCTCCATTAGTGTCTAGGTAAATTAAGTCACCACCTTTGAAGGTCTTGTTGAACGGATAGCCTTCCTGGCCGGCATATTTGTCCATGTATGCCTGTGCGGCTTCGTCAGATTCAAAAAAACCGCCAGCCTGATAGCCATAGTATGTGTTATACTTTTGGCCTACTACACGGCGTTTATAGGTACTGTTTGGGTCTTGCATTGAGTCTACACCGCCTAAATCCAGTAATTTATTCTTGTTGTAGGCAAAGTTTCCATTGGCGCCGAAGCTCCAGTCTCCCCATGTGTGGTGGTAGCCTATGGTTACTTCAATACCTCGGTTCACCATAGCACCTACGTTGTCCTTGTATGCTCCCAAACCGAATTCCTGTGGCACGGGCACGTCCATGAGGATACCTGTGGTTTTGCGGTCGTAGTAATCCATAGTCAGGTCAATGCATCCTAAGAAAGAAGCGTCCAAGCCGATTCCCCATGTGCGTGCTTTTTCCCAACTGATGGTAGACAGTTTGTAGGAACTTTGATAGTAACCAGTCTCTATCTTGTTATTTAGCATATAGCTTCCGTTTAGGGCATAAGTATTTAACCATGGATAGTAGTCACTTAATGCGTCCTGATTACCGAGTAATCCCCAAGAAGCACGGAGTTTCAGATTGTCCAGCCAGCTGCGGCTTCCTTCCATGAAACTTTCTTCACTCAGTCTCCAAGCTGCGGAGAAGGAAGGGAAATAACCCCAGCGGTTCCCATCTGCAAAGCGGGAAGAGGCATCAGAGCGTATATTGGCTTCGAAAAGGTACTTGCCCGCATAGTCGTAGTTGATACGTCCGAACCAAGAGAGCATGGCCAGTTCACGGGTATAGCCTCCGTTCTTTGCGGTAGACTCAGCACCTGCATTCATGTCTGTCAGATCATTGTTCGGAAAGTTCTGACGTTCGCTTGTGGTTTCAAAATAATTATATTTTTCCAGATGATAGCCGGCCATGGCTTTCAGTCCGTGTGCACCAAACTGCTTGTCGTAGTTCAGCAGGGCATCGAAGGTAATACGGTCCCATCCGTACACGTTTTCATTCAGCTTGTTGGTCTTGTGCTGTGAATGGTCATTATACACAAGTGCTTTTCGGAACTCGCGGTAGTGTTGTTGGTCGTTTACATAGGCTCCTGTTACGGTAGCTTTAAGTCCGTCCAGAATTTGGTAATCCAGAGAGAGTGAACCGGTGAAGTTTTGGTTATTGCGGTCTACAGTCTGTCCGGAATCTAGCCAGGCCAGTGCACTTCCGTTGGCGGTGGTTCCGTATGTCCCATCCGGATAACGGCCTACAATCCAGGAAGCAGTGTTGGTAAGCATGGAGATAATCTGGTAAGATCCGCCTCCGACATAGCTGTTGTTCGGGTCGGAATAGTCATTATGTATATAAGCCAGATTTAAGCGTGCGTTCATTCTGGAATTCAATTTTATATCCAGATTGGTACGACCACTGAACTGTCTTCTTTCCGCATTCGGGAGGACACCTTTTTGGTAAAGGTAGCTGGCAGATCCCATGTATTTCACGTCGTCGGTTCCTCCGCTTACATTTATATTGTGTGAGTGCTGTAAACCGGTTTGGAATCCTTCGTCAAACCAATCTGTATTTGGATAGTTGGGGTCAGTGCCATCTTTGAGTTTCTGGATTTCTTCTTTAGTAAATCGGGGAGTCAGCCCCTTTGCTTCCTGAAGTCCGCAGTAAATTCGTGCATGGTCGTAGGAACTTAACAGGTCAAGCATGTGGGTGGGTTTTTGGATTCCTACATTACCGTTGTATGAAATGCGTGGTTTTCCTGTTTTTCCCCGTTTGGTAGTAATCAGGATGACACCATTGGATGCTTTAGAACCATAAATAGCAGCTGAGGCTGCATCTTTTAATACAGAGATACTTTCTACATCGTTCGGATCAATTTCGTTCATGGTACCAGCTTCCACTCCGTCTACCAAGATGTACGGGTCAGCAGAGTTTAAGGTACCTACACCACGTACGCGAATAGTACCTCCATCCATACCAGGAGCTCCTCCTCCTGCTGTGACAGACATACCTGGCACCAGTCCTTGAAGACCGGTTGAAAGGTTCTGAATTGGACGATTTTCAAGGGTTTTGCTATCTACTTGGGCTACAGAGCCGCTCAAGTTTACTTTCTTTTGAGTACCATATCCTACAACAACTACATCTTCCAGTACTTCTGAATCTTCTTTCAACAAAATGTTAAATTCCCGTTGATTCTTGACTGGAATTTCTTGTGTCTTGTATCCGATGTAAGAAATCTGTAGGATGTCACCGGACTTTACATCCAGTGTGAAGTCTCCATCCATACCAGTGATAACTCCATTCGTTGTGCCTTTTACCACTACGTTGGCACCGATAACCGGGCCGGTAGCATCGTTTACCACACCCTTGATGCGGATGGTCTGTTGTGTAGCGCGGGCAGTGGAAGCCTTTTTTAGAGCAATTTGTCGGTCATTAATTTCATAGACAACGTCCTGGCCCTCTAGTACTTCATCCAGCACATCTTGAATAGGTCTTCCTTTTACGTTCATATTCACCTGTTTGTTCAGGTTGATAACATTCTTATCGTATAAAAAGACAAACTCACTGTTTGCTTCGATATAGTCAAATACACCTTTCACGGTTGTATTTGTCATCTCGATTGTAAAACTCTGGCTTTGAGCATATAACATGTTCGTGTGTGAAAAGGCGGATAAATTAAACGAACAAAAGCCAATTAATAATAAAGATTTAAAACTTCTTCCTTTGTTATTAAAATTAATTTTTGTATTTCTCATACATTTGCATTATATTAAGTTCAACTATTTTTTGCGAAGCTTAATCTGGCCGGAAGATATGCCCCCCATATCGTTCCGGCTTTTTATTGGTTTATGTGGTGTTTATTGTCATAATTAGTATTATTTTAATGGTTAAACATTAGTTATTTCTGGTCATAACCCATATAGAGTCTTCTTTTTCTTCAAAATCAATAGGGAAGGAGTATGATAGAGTATGCAGAACTTTGCTAAGGCTATTTTTGAGCTCCAGTTTTCCTGAAATTTGGATGTCACTGATATTATTTTTTATAATAAATTTTTTTCCGTAATAAAGTTCTAGTCTCTTTAACACCATTGGTAATGGTTCTTCTTCATATATCAACAGATTGTTAATCCAACTAATGTATTTATTTACATCCACTTTAACAGGTTTTTCCAGATATCCGTCTTTAATCTGAATAAGCTGGTTGGGAACCAAGATTGTTTTATCTTGAGATTTGTTTTCTACTTTTACGCTTCCTTCTACTAATACTACAGAAGAGAGCTGCTCTTCTTGGTAAGAAGATACATTGAATTTTGTACCTAATACCTGTACGCTAAAATTTTTTGTTTTAACGAAAAAGGGCGCTTTCTTGTTATGAGCTACTTCCAAATAGACTTCTCCATCCACAAAAATCTCACGCAAGTTTTCTTTAAATTCATGTGGATATATCACACGTGTACTGGCATTAACCCAAAGCCGAGTGCCGTCTGCAAGAACAACTTGTGTCTGTTTGCCTGCCGGAGTGATAATTTGGTCAATGTTTTCTTCTTTTGAGGTTTCGTAATGTACTGTATCTTTGTTTACTACTAACGTATTTTGGGAAGTGTAAGCTACTGTTCCATTGGATTGAATTAACACTTCTTTTCCGTTTGATAACTTTAGTTTTATATCGTTTGTGCTTTTATTCGTAATTATAGAATCAGTTATCATAGCGTACTTTTCTAGCCAATTAGTGTCGTATCCTAATTGGAATTTGTCAGAAACCAATGCTCCGATTGTAATAAGTATTGCAATAGTAGCAGCTGCATAAGTTGAGACATAAAAGATACGTCGTTGTCTGATTTTTTGCTGATGTACAGTTTGTATTTTAATCTGTTCCCATACTCTATCAATTTCTTCAGGCGACTCCACGATTTCTGCTTGCCTGAAGTATTGTAGAAGCATGCGCAAGACTCTATATGTTTGTTGGCGTAATTGTTTCATTTCTTATTACTGTTTTCTTTTAATACGGGGAATATATAAAAATATACTCACTTTATCGAGAAAATTTTTGAGAGAGATGAAAAAATGAAAATTACATTACATATAAAAGCCAAATCTCTTGTATAAAACGAAAAATTTCAAAGCAAATTCTCTGTTTCACACTGTGGGATACAAAAACCACAGTGTGGGATACATATTTCACACTGTGAAATACAAATCCCGCACTGTGAAACAGAGAATATTCAAGGACAAATTGGGAAATGTGCTGAGACTTTTTATAAAAACAAAAGCGGGATATTATGATTGATGGAATTTCGCTATTGTCGGTGTTTTTTAATGACCTTACATGAAACTATTATCTAGTTTTTCAATTTTGAAATGGAATGTAATGGAACCTTCCCACCACATAGAGAAATTAGTCCCCCATAAGTTATTGCTTAGATTGAAATGAATGCCGTTCCGTATATCGGGATAACTGGTGGAGTAATTGAGTCCGTCAGCTTCTCCTATATTGACAAGAAAGGCTTCTTTGCTCCATATACGGTAAGTTCCCGTAGTGGTAACGAGGTCGATGTACCGGTCTATCCCATGCATCTGCCGGTTACCTTTTTCTACTACGTCCATTACGTCTACTCTTTCACCGGTTTTTTCTGCAATAATGGAAATGATATTATCTGCATTGAATGAGAGCCAGTAGGCTTCAGGCAGGCGTACTGCGGGTTTGCGGAAAAGAGTACATGATACTTCTGCTTGTTTTCCATTGTTTGAAATCCATGTTTCGGTTTGTATACGTTCGGGATATACGCCTGAAGGTAGTTCAGGATAAAATGGAAATTTCAATTCAGACACGGTACGTATTCCTTCTTTTTCTTTAGTAGTAGATTGCTTTGTGATTTGTGCGTTAAGAGTAGCACTTATGGCTTCTGAATTTTCCAATCCAGGTTTTCCGAGATCCGCTATTCCCCACTCCGGACGTGTACGCATATAGTTCTTTTGAAATTTGTCATAATCTTTTTGGTTAAACATTTGATAGGATAAACCTGTAATCTGAAATCCTTTCATTAATGATTGGTGCCAGTCAGTCAAAGTAGTGTTCTCTTTGATGTCCTTTAAAGAGATTTGGTCTACTTTCGCGACTTCTTCTATTGCCTCTTTTTGCAAGGAAGGCGGTAATAAAGTTATGGCACTCCCTATATAGGCATCTATTTCTTTCCATGACTGTTCTGCTTTGCTGAATAATTCTGCTGCACGGAAGGCTTTGAATGTATCCATGTTATAAGCATCCCAATGACGCAGATGGGTCTTTACGTCAACACCTTGTGTATGTTCTGCTATCAGCCCTAATACGGCTGCAAAATTTAGTTTTTCTTTTTCATGGCTATTGAATTTGCCTTCATTTTCCCATCTGGAGAAAAGACGAGAAAGAGTTCGGAATTTAGCCATGCGTATTGGAGAACCTCCATAACCATAAATCCAAGTATCTCCTATTTCAGAAGTAATAATCGGCAAATCATTACGCATACTCCAAAGGACTTCAGCTACATCGTTTAAGGAAGCTCCTGTGATTTCCGCATTAGGGTAACGTTTACGAATATTTGCATAGATTCGTTTTACATCTTCATATTGATGAGGACCATGATTGTCTCCTGTAAAGTTGATTGAAATCACAGTCTTTTCGTCTGGAAGTAAGGTCTCTTCTCCATAGTCTTGCTGGTAAGCAAGAATTAATTCGTTGCCTTTCGAATCTTTCCAGCGGCAAAACGGAGGAACATCAGGAACGGGGCAGGCTGAATTGACTCCGATATGGAGAAAGCGTATTTCGGCATTGGTCAGTGGAGCTATGATACCTCGTGTATGTCCGGGTACGTCGGTCATTTTGGCTGCAATCGTATGCTTTCCGTATTTGCGGTCTAATTCTTTTGAAAGCTGTAAACAACTATTGAACAAGTCTCGGTTCATTGTTTCCGACTCCACAGTATATGGAACCGCATTCCATATAATATCTCCTTCTTGAATGGCCTTGTCCAATCGTTTGATATCTTCCTCCGTTGCTTCTTGAAGATACTTCCAGATGAGCCAGGAGCCTGTTGTCCATACATAACGGTCGCCGCTACCGTCGGATTTCATTTTTTCTGCGACATCAATAGCCTTAGGTATAAATTCGTGAATGTAACGTTGGGTAACTACTGAACTCAAATTGGTAAATCCGACATCCAAATGTGTTTTAAAAATCACATATACTTTCCGGACTTGTGAGTTGGGCTGTAGAGTCTGGCTGTTTCCGACTATTATATTAAATATCAGAAACAATGTCAATAAAAATTTTAGTTTCATCTTATTTCTGGTATTATTGCACAAATTCTGTATCATTCATGATTTTTTCCTTTTTGTTGGTTCGATGAGTCGGATTCGTCTGAGTGCTTCTGTAATAGAAACTTCCAGTTAAACGGATGTCTTCATAAGAACTGCCTATCATCACCTTAAATTCTCCAGGTTCAACTACTCTTTCGTGGTTTGCATTGATTAGAATCAAATCATCCGGCACGAGAGAAAAGTGTACGGTACGGCTTTCACCCGGTTTTAGGTGGATACGTTCAAATCCGCGAAGGCTTTTTTCATAGGTCGTTGTGGAACTAATGACATCGTTTACATATAATTGTACCACTTCATCACCTTCATAACGTCCTGTATTAGTTATTTTGCAGGAAACTTGTACGCATCCAGTGTTAGTGTAGATACTGTCGATGTGCAAATCTTCATATTTGAATTGCGTATAAGAGAGTCCATGTCCAAAACAATAAAGCAGTCCTTTGTTGGCCACGGTATGATAGTGCATTTCTTCCATGTTGGCATTGGGTTTCGTCGGAATATTCATCGGAAGCTGTCCTACGGTTTTCGGCCAGGTTCCGTTTAGTTTTCCTCCTGGAGTATAGTCACCCTTCAGTGCTTCCGCAATGGCAAGTCCGCCTTGTGCACCGGGATAGCCTGCGGCTAACACAGCGGGGCAATATTTGTCGCCAAAGTTAATGCTGGTTGGCCGTCCCCATATTAACACAAGAACCACAGGCTTTCCGGTTTTGATAAGGGCTTGTAATAGTTCTTCTTGGTGGCCTGGAAGATCCAGGCTGCTTCGTGTACGACTTTCTCCGGAAGTGCTTGAACCATCCCCCAATACAGCTACAATAACATCGCTTTCTTGGGAAATACGTACTGCTTCTGCAATACTTCTTTGTTCTTCGGTAGTTAGCGTGTCACGAATCAGTTCATTCTCCGGCCATCCTTTATTTACTAAATCAATCCCCTTGGAATAGGTGATACTTATATTTTTGTCTTTCGCGTAAACTTTTTTCAGACCTTCATATACACTGATGAAATTATCAAATCCGCGAGGACCGTAATGGGTGGGAACATATCCTTTAGAGTTTGCATTAGGGCCGATGACGGCGATACGTTTGTACTGGTCTGCTAATGGGAGCATCTGTTTTTCGTTTTTAAGCAATACAAGGCATTCGCGTGAGGCTCTTAGTGCGGTTGCCTGGTGAAGGGCGGAAGAAACGATTGTATGGGCATCTTTCCCGGAACCGATATAAGGTTGGTCAAACAGGCCTATCCAGAACTTGACGTAGAGAACCTGGCGCACCAGCTCATCTATTCGTTTCATTGGCAGTTTTCCTTCTTCAACAAGTTCTTTAATGTATCGAGTGTAATCATCAGGTTTGTTAAATTCAGTGCGTACATTTAATCCTGCCTTTAATGCTTGTAGACAAGACTCTTTTTCGTCTGCGGCCACTTTGTGTACACCAGCTAAACGTCCAATGGCATAGCTGTCTGACACTACATACCCTTTGAATCCCATTTCCTGTCGGAGAACTTCGGTGAGATAATGATAGTTTCCAGACATGGGAACTCCATCGTAATCATTGTAAGCACACATGACTCCCAATGCTCCGGCTTCCTGGAATACCTTGCGGAAAGGGTATTCATGGATGTAATACATTTCTGAAGGAGTGACGTGTGGGTCGGTACGGGCATCCCATTGTCTGGCAGCTTTGCAATCGCCGTATCCGACATAATGTTTTGGGGTAGAAACGACCTTCTGGCTTTGGATACCTTTGGCCATCTCTACACCCAGACGTGCTACCAGATACGGGTCCTCGCCAATGCTTCCTTCCCATCGTCCCCAGCGCTGGTCGCGGGCTACATCCAGAATAGGAGCATAAACGTTGGTGTATCCTAATACTCTAGCTTCTTTTCCTTCAATTTCTCCTTGGAGGTAAGCTAATTCTTTGTCCCAAGTACATCCTAGTCCGTTCATAGACGGGAAACTGGTTGCTTTGGGAGCGCATAATCCTCTGATTCCTTCATTGGAGAAATCTACCGGGATTCCTAATCGGGTATATTCCACGAAGAAACGTTGTGTTTCATGCATGCAGGCCACTAATCGTTTCAAGTCGTAGATTTCTCCATTCAGGTGTTCGTCGATATTGGCGACTCCATTGCGGAGTGCAGTTTGTTTCCATGCCAGGGTTGGTACGCTGTCTTCCAGCACCTTGTTGAACCCGTAATAAGTAACCAGCTGTCCAGCCTTTTCTTCGAGGGTCATTTGTGAAATCAGGTCGTCCAGTCGCTTTTCTACGTCTTGTGTCGGGTCTTCGTAGATGTCTTTTTTCCCGTTCTTGTTGAAGTCAATCCATCCTTTCTTGTAGATATCTTTTTTTTGAGGAAAGGTATCAATGGAGGGTAGTTTGGTTTGCGCTGACAATACCAGTGTTGCGCAACAGAGTCCTAGGGTTAGTTTTATTTTCATTGGTATAATCGTATAAAAGGTTAATATAAAGAAATTTCTCCCAGTCCGGCGCGTCCTTCCGATACCCCTTCGATGGTGAGTCGGAAATAGCGGATTTCTCGGTCTACGGTCATGGGCTTGAATTCCCATCCAGTGCATTCACGTTCGTATAGTGTGAGCCAGTGTTTACCGTCTTCCGAAGTTTCTACTTTGTGACGGTAAGAAGAACTGTCTTTCTGGAAAACGATGCGGCTTGCCTTCACATAAGTTTGGTTGCCCAGGTCCAGTGTAATGGTCTGGGGAAGTTTGCTGTCTCCGGCAATCCACCAGCTCCGGTCATCTTGGTCGATGATATGTGAGGAAGGATACCCTTTCTGGCTGCTTTCTACCTGAACGGAAGCAATCTTCAAACGAGGCATGCTCAGTACACGCTTTTGCCATGAGCTGGTTTTTACTACGGCATTGTCCTCTTCCTGTCCTTTGAACATGCGGTGGTTTCCGTCCGGAAGGTATTTTCCGCAGAATGCTTGGGTAGTGATTTCTGTTTCTCCGAGAGTGAGTCCGTCGGCCATTGCTTTTATTTTGATGGTGCCAGCCTTTCGGGTAGTACGTACAAATGCGAAAGCTACTCCACCTTCCGCTTTTTGCGGGTTTACCCCGATGCGGGTAATTCCATCGCCTATCAGACTGCCTTCACCCGATACCTGGAAGGTGATTTCTTTCTGTGAGTTGTATACACGGCTGCCGTTACGGTCGCATACGGTGACATAGACCGGAATCATGTCTGAACCATCAGCAACTGGGACGATGCCGTTCGTATGGGCTTCTACGACAAGATGGTCTTCCTTTTCTGGGGTCGTGACTTGATGTACGGCTACCACTTTTCCACCTATCAATGCTTCTGCCTTTAAAGTGCCTGCTTCATATTTTCCGGTATTGAAAACGAAGACCGGGCTTCCTCCTTTTTCCACTATCGAGTGGTAAAGGGGAGTCCTTTCTGCTCGTGTTTGTGTACCTGCTAACTTGCCATTACGATAGAGACGAACTTCTTCACAATTGGAAAAGACCATGATATTTGTAGTGGAGGAAGAAAATTGTTCAGAGGCGTTGTAAGAAGCGATGAATACCATGGGCCCTTCATATAGACCAGGTTGTGAGATGGCTGGAGAACGCATACTCTGCAGCATGAAGTAGCTGAATTTAGGATAGCGGTTCATGTCTACCACTCCGCTGTACATGGTCTCATCTTCACTTCCACGGGCATAATCGTTGTAGCTCCATACGAAGTGTCCTGCCATGTGGGGATTGGCGTCCAGCATGCACCAGTCGAAATAGCCGTTTCCGTTGAGCTGCTCAATACGGCTCCGGCACTGACGCATTTGCTCTTCCTCGTTTTCCTTGAGACTTACGCGCGGTTTTTCACCTACTCCGTCTCCCCATTCACGGCAGAATAAAGGCTTGATGGAAAGCATGTCTTCCATCTGATTGTCCATCACATCTCCGCTTTTGGGGTATCCGGCCACCTGCTTATAAAACACGTCGTAAAAAGGTTCCATATCGGCATGCCCCAGGTAGTCGCCAGCGGTGTACATCTGGTCACCGGGATATTCGGCATGAGAGAGCTCGAAGATGGATTTGGCCAGAGATACTGGATAGCGGGATTCGTTGAGAGCTGTTTCCCATAGTACGACAGAAGGGTGGTTACGGTCGCGGCGGATCATGCCTTTCCCCACTTCGAACAAGCGGCGAATGAAAGTTGAATCAGAATTAAAAAACTGCCATCCCGGAATGCATTCTACGACCAGCAGCCCATAGCGGTCGCAGGCTTCCAAAAATGCCGGGTCGTTAGGGTAGTGGGCTGCTCGCACGGCATTGTATCCTCCTCTTTTTAGATCAATCACTTCACGTTCCTGCATGGAATTGGAGGCTGCGTCACCTACGTTGGGATAAGCCTGGTGCCGGTTGGCTCCTCGTAGATAAAGTTTTTTCCCGTTGATGAAAAAGCCTTCCTTGGCAGTGTAGCGGATGTGTCGGATGCCAATTTGCTGCTGCCTCTCGTCAAGGATTTTCCCCTGTGAAATCAGCTGAGTCTGTAATGTATAGAGGTTAGGGCTATAAGGATGCCATAAGGCCGGATGGGCTAGTGGGAGGTCTTGTTCCACGGTTGTGGCTGATTCCCGGTTTAGCTTGCTTTGGGTTTTGTTTTCTGATACAGTTTTTCCGTTTGAGTCGATGAGGCGTGAGACCACTTGTAGATACATTCCTTTATCGGATAAGTTACGGATATGAGTGGAGACATGTGTCCGGGCAAATTCAGGACTAACTTCAGGGTATGTTATGAATTGTCCTCCTCCGGCTACGATGTCTTCTTGTAGCTCATCGGTAATGTAAACTTTGTCTGTGATGACCATGTGTACATCCCGATAGATTCCACTATAATAGTAGAAGTCCATTCTCTCCTGGGGTTTACCCGGAGGGGTAAGCGGATCATGTGCGGCCGATACTCGTACGGCCAGTACGTTATTTTCGTCCCAGCGGATGCGTCCGGTCAAGTCAGCGACAAAGCCTAAGTAGCCTCCGTGATGTGTGGTAATCTTTTCACCATTCAAATAGACTTCACAATTGGTCATTACTCCTTCGAATGATACTACGACACGTTTGTTCTTATAGGCTTTGGAGAGAGTGAAGTAACGGCGATACCATCCGATACCGTCATAGATAGTATTTCCACCGCAATGTTTCGTTTCTAGCTGCATGATGTGGGGAATTACTATGGGCATCCAGGAGGAGTCATCTAGGTCTGTGCGTGCTCCATTGTTGACCTCTCCTCGGTAGAATGCCCAGTCATTATTCATGTGGAGTATTTCCCGTACGGAAGAGTTTGCTCCGGTGCCATGAAGTACGGCACCGAAAAGCGTTAAAAAGAATAAAATAAAGTGTTTCATGGTCATGTGAATTTTAGTTTCTGATTTCTGCTCCTTGTGGGTAGGGAGCTACTTCGATTGCTTTCAGTACGGCTCCGTTGGCAGTCTGGCGTAACCCCATAACCAGCACGTTTTTCTTTCCTCCGAAGTGCAGCCAGCATTCTGGTAAGTAGAATTCTCTCTGAGGTCCTGCTTCCCAATGGCGCCCGATGTTATGTCCGTTCAACCACATGTAACCGTTACCGGATGCGTTGATGCGTGCCAGCCATGGAATCCAGATATTCTCCTTTTGTGCAGGCAATTCAAATTCAATGCGATACCAGGTAAATAGCCCATCAGGAGTACTTTGGGGTTGTACCTTATTCCCTTTTCGTGGAATTTCGTATGTGGTGTCCAGTTTGATTTTGGTCCAGTTTTCCGGTACGTATTCGGGTAGGTGCCATCCAGCAGTAATTCCACCCATATCTGTAGCACATTCCCATTCTAGTGGATGGGTCAGGGCAGATTTTGTGACAGACAGTCCGGCTTGTCGTATACCGGCTAGTTCTTCCATTGGAAAGTAGCCGTGGGCATGGCCTAGGTTTTCATAGGCTACGAGGATTTCATTGTTGCCTTCTTGTAGGAGACCAGTTACATCAAAACGGTTGTCATATTCATCGGGGCGGATGCGCTCAAAACAGTCACGGGTTGTCCAGCTCTGTGCATCGGCTTGGTCAGGAAACAGTCGTCTGGCTGGTTTCCCGTTTACGAGTACTGATACTATGTCACGGGTGAACATATTGAACAGCAGGAATTGCTCATTTGTAGCTTGGTGTGCATCCAGTTTTACCTTGGCCCGGTACAGGCTGTAACGGAAATCGTTGATGCCTAAGTCTGAAAGAGAAACCAGGCATGGAGTAGATATCCAACGGGCTTTCTTTGAATCGTCTTCCTTTTTCAGTGCAGAAGCTATACGTACCGGTTGTGGAAGTCGGTCAGGTGTTAACGCGCGCATAGCAGGCTGCGGCCACCAACTTCCTTCGTTGGCGGAGCTTCCGGCAGGAAGTACATATACTTTGCTGCCTAACGCGGGAAGGTCGAAAGTGATTTCTATCGGATTGATGTGTGGTAGAGGGCCGTCTTCATTTCCGGAAGCAGAAATCAATACTTTTTCCCCATGCTGATTGATGTTGTACATCGATTCAGAATGTTTTCCTGATTTTCCAGGAACTATTCTAACATGTCCTTTGATACTCTGTTTGGGGTCAGTGTTGTGCAGGAAAATGAAGCGAGTGCCGTCTTGTGCCACCCGAATACCGCCAAATAATGACTTCGGAGCATTCTCCAGCAGGCAGGGGCCTCCTTCTGCCCGGACTAGTTTCTTGCCGTAGGTTTGGATAAAGCTACCGAGGGCTTTCGATTCATAATACTTATCGCTCGTGGCTCCGTTTTCACGCAGTGCCGCATTGTAGTCATAACTGGTGGTCATTCCTCGTGCACCCCATCCGTCGAAGTGGCTTCCTCCGAAAAACATATAATAGTTCAGGCCTGTAGCTCCGCCCAGCATGGACATAAGTCCCAAAGCTTTGAAATGGCGTGCATCTGAATAATGTTCTTCGCTTAAACGGCCGGTGACCAGCGAGAACCAGCCTCCTTGGAGTTCTGTGACGAATCCTGGGGCGTCGGGCTGGGATTGCCGGAGGGCGGCCATGCGGTAGGCACAATCTGGAGCAGAAGAGAGTCCCACATAGTAATTATCACTATCAAAGACTTGGGATAGTTCCGGGTCTTTACTGTTTCTGCATTCTTGTGTCAAACAAGTAAATACTGGAATGTCTATGTTATTTTTTCTTACAGATTGATATAGAGCCTTGAGTAGTTCTTCCTTATTACTGCAATCATGATGATTGTATTCATTCTCAATTTGAATGAGGATAATTCCTTTTTCCCCTTTGGGCTTATGTGTAATCTGTTCTTCAACAAGTTCTTTACATATTGCATTGTACCAGTGTAAACACCAGCGTATATGCTGATGGTCTGCACTTCTTAACCAGAAATCGTTGAATCCCTCCGGTCGGAATTTTGCTATCCATCTAGGATAGCCACCTCCTGAGTATTCTGCACAAATGAATGGACCTGGACGTACAATTGTATATAAACCAAATTCATCCTGTGCCATTTTAAGCCATCGTTTTAAGTCTGCAAAATCAAAATTGCCTGGAGCATCAGGGCTATTAGGCATTTTTCGTTCATGCCAGTTCCAGGGAATATAAGTTTCTACAGTGTTAAATCCTGCTTCTTTAATTTTCTTGAAGCGGTCTCTCCATAAAGGTTCAGGACAGCGAAAATAATGAAAAGCTGCACTATATATGAATACATCTTTTGTAACCATTCTATTTTCCGCCATGACAATTTTATCGGCTGG
>ERZ809194.685-NODE-685-length-17098-cov-13.289738_pt1 | contig 17098 bp, 19 predicted proteins | sample MGYA00520517_ERZ809194 | MGnify/ENA primary metagenome ERZ809194 (study PRJEB31570, sample SAMEA3213003) | Homo sapiens | biome: human-gut; feature: human gut; material: fecal | place: Sweden | collected 2011 ... | reverse complement strand
TCCATGACCCATCATCCCTTGAAACAGTGGATTGCCGAAGCCGGAATCAGAAAACGTATAACCTTCCACTGCTTTCGTCATTCATACGCCGTCATCCAAATCTCTTTAGGTACAGACATTTACACAGTATCGAAGATGCTGACGCATAAGAATGTTACCACCACTCAAATCTATGCTGATTTGGTCAATTCCAAGAAGAGAGAGACGGCGAATAAGATTTCGTTGAAATAGTATAAAGTTCTGTAACGTAAGAAGAGTCTGACTAGGTTTTAAAACCCCATGTCGGACTCTTTTTTTATTCTATTGTGGCATAATGGCATAGAAATAAGTACCATATCGAGGACAAATGCTGCCACTTTCTTGGATTTATAACATGGTATTTATGAAATGACATATATTTGCGCACAAACAATTAGCAAATATCACTATGAATCAGAAAAGTATAGAACATATAGCACTCTATTCCCTTGTCTTGGTAGGCACTCTTGTCGTTGGCGTTTTAGCTCGGCAGTTTGTTTTATCCAAAGGCGTTGACGATTTCAGTAGTAGTGTTGCATTTTTTGCAACAGTAATTGTCTTGATGGCGATTTATGCCAGTTTACAGACAACTTTTAATCAGTTTCTACTGCCACGCATAGAAACTTTTCTATTGCGTTTCTCTGCTTTTCAAACGATGAAAAATCACAATGATACCGCTTCTGAACCGGAAGCCCTTACAATTGAAGATTCAAATCAGGCTATTCCCAATATCATAGACCCTGCTCCCGCCGCTGAAGAAACAATCTCCGAACCTTCAGAATATGAAGTTATGCGAACCAATGCTATCGCAGAAAATAATCGTGTTATTCAAACCAAATTAGAAAAGGTGCTCAATTATACTAAGCAAACAATGGTTGCCTATATGAGTGAAGAAGACCTCAACCGTCTATGCACATACGTTGCAGAATATAGCTCAGGCGATACCTTACAAAAGATATCGCCCGTAAAGGTTGACTCACAGCTTAAAAGCATTGATATTATGCACTTTGGTTGGAATATTGGTAAGGCTTTTGGTATAAAGCGCATTCATACAGCCACATTTATCAAAAATGTCTTTGCCCATACCCTTCGTGACTTGGAGATATCAACAATTGAGCGTAAAATGTCACATACAGAATCAGTATGTTGTATTAAATTAGATGTAAAAATAGTATAATTCAGATATTAATCTACTTCAATGTAATCTACTTTTTTTGAATAAGGAAGAGTTTGAAATATTACCACTGCATTATTGGGGGCAGGGTACAGCTTAACCACATTATTTTCAACTGCTGTTAAAAGCAAATCAAATGTTTTAATTGAGTAATCATCAGTATCTTCCCATTCTTCTCTACTCACAAGGAATAAGCCATCACCAATTATTCCATTCTCATAATCATTTTTACGACACACAAGGACAAACTCTTGTTCGTCAAACATTGGGATATATTTTGCATTAATCATAATTTATCCTTACTACTAGCTAAAAACATATAAATATCTTCTCTGAATTTTTCTAAAATAGGAACTTCCTTTGGCAAATAATCCCAATAAGGTTTTAATGTCTTATCTTTTTTAATATTCTCTAGTTGCTCATTTATTGTGATACATTCTTCTTCTGAATGCAAACCTGTGTATCCATCAAAATGACATATTACAGCATTCACATTGTGTTTTTTATATACAATAGAATAATTAGATCTCTTATTATCTAACACCGATGGGTATGAACATTTTAGAATACTTTCAATACCCCCAAAACAAGTAGTTTTTAATGTTAGATTAATTTCTGAGTTTTGAACTTGAAGCATTATATAATCATGATCGTTTTGATCATATAATTCTTCATATTGATAATGCTCAATAAAAACAGACTCCTTATCATATTCTTTATCCTTTATTTCCGTCGTAAATCGTTGAATCTTTTTTACGATTACCTCAGTAGCATATATCATACTCTATAAGAATAACATAAACGCGCTCTACATTTTCCACAATGCAAAAGTACTCAAAATCCTAAAAATCACTACCAATCACCACCAAAAGTTATCTCACAGTTATATTCCGGTGATGTTTCCCACCATCAAAACACCAATTTCCTTTGCCAGCGAACAATTAAAAACGAGTACGTATGGCAAACGAACAAATCACTTTTGATAAGCTGCCGCAGGCGGTAGGTTATCTCACAGAACAGATGGAACAAATCCGTCAAATGGTGGCGGCGTTGCAACCGCAGACTTCTTCCGACAAGCACCGTCTTGTTGAAATTGACGAAGCCTGTAAAATCACACGAAAGGCGAAGCCTACCATTTACACGCTTGCGCGTAAAGGACTGATTCCGACTTACAAGCGAGGGAAAAAACTCTACTTCTATGAAGATGAGTTGCTGCAATGGATTGAGTCCGGGCGCAAGCAGATGCAGGCCATGTCGCTCCAGGAACAGGCAGCGGAGATAGTACATGGAGCGAAGCGCAAACCAAAGGGAGGTTATAACTTTTGATTTGCATGAATATGGAAACCTCCAAATTAACAGCAGAAGGTATTATCGGCGAGGCTGTGCGCATCGGAGCTAAAATGTCCGGCGGTGAGTTCCCGATAGAAATTTTTCCTATCAGGATTCAGCGTATTATCAGCAGTTTGCACGATTGTCAGGGCTACCCTGTGGATTATGTTGCTGCGGCTATCCTTGCGGCCATTGCCGTGGGGATTGGTAACTCCCATCTGGTGCAGGTGAAGCGCAACTGGCTGGAAAGTCCCATTCTGTACATGGCATTGATTGGTCGCCCCGGAGCCAATAAGAGTCATCCGCTGAGTTTCGCTTTCCAGCCGTTCATTGAGCATGATTATTGTCAGAATCAGGAATATCAGAAGTTGTATGCCGAGTATGAACGCACTATGTCCATGAGTAAGAAGGAACGCTTGGAAGCCGGTTTGGATGAGTTTCCGCAGGCTCCCGTGCGCAGCCGCTTTCTTGTTTCGGATATCACTCCCGAAGGTTTGAGCCTGATACATGCTCAGAATCCCAGAGGACTCTGCCTTTGGTCGGACGAGCTGTCGGCCTGGTTCAAGAATTTCAACCGCTATAATAACGGTTCGGAAGAACAGTTCTGGCTTTCGGTATTCAATGCCAAGCCTACGATTTCCGACCGCAAGAGTACGCAAAGTTCCATTTTTATCAGACGTCCCTATATCTCTGTTATCGGTACCATCCAAAAGAAGATTTTGGGTGAACTGGTCAAGGGCGAACGTTCGAGTAACGGCTTTATTGACCGTATTCTTTTCGTGATGCCTGAATCTGTTTTGAAAAGCAGATGGAACGACCTGGAAACTCCTGAAGAACTGGAAATCCAGTGGCAACAGATTATAGACAAGCTGATTGCACAGGATTGTCCGCATGACGAGAATAATGAGTTGCAGCCTCAATGCCTGCCATTCGATGAAGAAGCCAAGCAACGGCTTTACGGTTGGCAGCATGAAAATGCCCGTCTATGTGATATGGAAACCAACGATGCTTTGGTCGGTATTTACTGCAAACTGGAAATCTACATTATCCGATTTTGTTTGATTATCCAGCTTGCCCGATGGACTTGCGGAGAGTGCGATAAGACTACGATTGACCTTGAAAGCGTGAATCGTGCCATCCTGCTGACTGAATATTTTCGGACTACAGCTGTAAAAGTGCAGACTGCCGTCAGTCAGGAACAGTTGAGCGAATTGCACCGCAACATCTACCTGAATCTGCCTCAGAGATTTACAACGGCAGAAGGTATCGGCATTGCTGAAAGTTACGGGATGAAGGAACATGCTTTCAAGATGTTTCTAAAACGACACATCGGAACATTATTCAGAAAAGAGAATCATGGAGAATACAGTAAATAAACCTGTTACTATGCACATTTTCGCAACCGAGGGGTTTGTGAAGTTGCGAAAATGTGCATAGTAACATCCAAACAGAAAGAAAAATGAACTACAGATTTACATTAGAACCATACAAAGGTGTCAGCACCCGGCATACATGCCCGAACTGCCACCGCAAAAGTTGTTTCGCCAAATACATCGATACGGAGAAGCAAATCAGCTTTCCTGATTATGTAGGGCGATGCAACCATGAACAAAAGTGCGGCTATAACTATACGCCCAAAATGTATTTTGACGAGAATCCGATTGCCAAAGAGCGATTGAACGAAGAGTTTGTGCCGATGTCAAAGCCACGCATCAATCTGCCTCCTGCACCATCCTTCATTGAGCCGGAAATCATGAGGCAGTCCTTGAAGCTATATCACACGAACAAGCTGTTTCAGTTCCTGAGCTTTCATTTCGGACAGGAGGCTACCGAAGAGCTGATGTTGCGCTACCATGTGGGGACCTCGAAACATTGGCCAGGAGCAACAGTCTTCTGGCAGGTAGATATTTCCGGACGGATACGAACCGGAAAAGTGATGCTCTACAATCCCGAAAACGGGAGACGGATTAAAGAGCCGCACAACTACATCACGTGGGTACATTCCCTTCTGAAGAAAGAGAATTTCAACCTTCGGCAATGTTTGTTTGGTGAACATCTTTTGGCCTCCGACCGGCAGCGTCCGGTTGCCCTAGTGGAGAGTGAGAAAAGCGCTTTGATTTCCAGCTTCTATTTGCCGCAATACCTCTGGATTGCTTCGGGCGGAAAGAACGGAGCCTTCAATCGGGACGCCATGAGCGTATTGAGAAACCGACGTGTTCTGCTCTTCCCCGACCTTGGGGCAACCGACTATTGGAACAACAAAATGGAGATGATCCGGAGCCTGGGAATAGAGGTTTCTCTCTTCGATTTTATGGAAAGAAACGCAACAAAAGAAGAACGTGATGCGGGTTATGACATCGCCGATTTTCTGCTGAGAGAAGAGACAAAGGACGCAATTTTCAATCGTCTTATCACGTTGAATCCGGCCTTGAAAACGCTGGTCGAAACTTTCGATTTACAGCTTGTCAATGTGGAGAAAGCACCGCTTTCAGCAACGGTTCGACATACTCGGAATGGACTTTTCAAACGATGACTGTCAGATGTCTGATTCACTTCTTTTTCACTGGAGCAAGTTTATGCCGGTGTATTACATTTCCCGGCCACTTGCTCACCTCAAAAGACGGTGAGACGGCTCCCGATGGTCATAATTATTAATCTCAAAAGCAAATATTATGGACAAGAAAAATACAGTTACAATCCGTCTTACAGACGAACAATTCGGCTGGCTCAGAGCACTCAGCCGACGCAGCAAACGCAGTCAAAGCGAAGTAGTGCGTTCACTCATCGAACACGGTACGGTGCGCGAACGGATAACGAGAGAAAATCTTGACATCATCAGAAAACTGATTGGCGAAAGCACGAACCTGAACCAGCTTGCCAAACGAGCCAACGCTTACGGTTTTTATCGTGTGGCCGATGAGTGCCGGGTCGTCGCCCAAGAGATTTCACAACTCATAAAACAACTCAAGGATGATAGGTAAGATTGTCAAAGGCACGTCGTTTTCAGGGTGCGTAAACTATGTGCTGAAAGAAGATAAATCGCGACTGCTGAAAGCGGTTGGTGTCTACGGTTCACCTGAAGAAATAGCGGGAAAATGACCCGTATTTTTACCATGTCAACTCAAATACAAAAAGGATACAACTTATGCGAAATAACTCACGTAAATTCAGCCGTTTAGCCATAGATTGAAAAACATAGTTATTTTGCACAAATTATACCCGAATTGTCGTTTTTTTGTTGTTACTTTGTTGCTCGTATAGATTGAGCAACAAAAAGCAACAAAATTATGGGACAATCCAAAGAACCTATCCGATTAAGGCAGCGCAAGACCCCGGCAGGTCTTATCTCGCTGTACCTCGACATCTACCTGAACGGGCAGAGGTCGTATGAGTACCTTAAACTGTACCTAATCCCCGAAACGAACAAGGAGGACAAACGGAGAAACCAAGAAACGCTGAAGCTCGCCGAGGCTATCCGGGCGAAACGGCTCGTCGAATTGCAGAACAGCGAGTATGGTTTCAAATCTCCGTTCAAGGAGGACAGCAACTTCTACGAGTACTATGTGGCTATGTGCAAGGAGCGTTTCAAGAGCGACAGCATGGGGAATTGGGGAAATTGGAACTCCTGTCTGAAACACCTGCTCAAATACGAACCGAAACTGAAAACGCTCAAATGGAAAGACATTGACAGGGAGTTTGTCTTGGGCTTCAAGAACTACCTCGAAAACGAGGCGTGTGCGTGGTCGGAGGACAGCCGGGACAGAGTAAAGGACAGACCGCTCGCCCGAAACAGCAAGGTTTCCTATTTCAACAAGCTGCGTGCCTGTTGCAACAAGGCATACGACGAGCGCATCATTGCGCACAATCCCATACGGGGAATAGAGGGCATCAAGGCGGAAGAGGGAAAAAGGATGTACCTCACGATAGACGAGGTTCGGCTGCTTGCCCGGACGGAATGCCATTATCCGTCCGTCAAACGGGCGTTCCTGTTCTCCTTCCTGACAGGTCTGCGCCGTAGCGACATCGAGCGGCTCAAATGGAAAGACGTTTATACGCAGGACAACTTTACACGTATCATTTTCAACCAAAAGAAAACAAACGGGCTTGAATATCTTGACCTCGCCCCCGAAGCCGTTGAGCTTATGGGCGAGCGAGGGAAACCCGATGACAACGTGTTCGATTGGATTCACTCGCCACACGTGACGAACAGTACGCTAAGGGAGTGGTGCATGGGTGCCGGGATAAAGAAGCACATCACATTTCATTCCGGAAGACATACCACTTCTCCTTACACGTTGAAAACAAGTAATTTACAAAGAATATCAGCTTAACAGGTAACGATATAGAAACCAGCGGGCTTCTCTATTCTGCAATGTTCTGCACTAATCAAAAGAACGTTTTTCTTATTTGCAAAAGTAGTGTTTTTATCCCTTATTACCAAAGTTATTCTTCTGAAAAATAGAGAAAATCAAACATCTTTTCATTATTGCCATTAGTTGCTCATCTTGGTGATGAAAAATCAGTAGCACTGCACCCGCGTTTAAATTCATACTGTTCCTCAATTGTATTTAAGCTTTTCTGTTGACGGATTAGTCTGTTGGAAGGTTTGCCTGTCTGCCAGTGTGCCGGTAGGCAGGTAAGCTGGCGGGCCAGTCGGCAGGCAAGCAGGACGGCAGGCAGGTTGGAACGCGAGCTGGTTTGCAGGCCAGTGTGTGTATGTCCATACGCTTTTGTTTATTTATTGCTTCATTATTACATTGATAGCCAAATGTATTGTACCACAGATTTACATCATCCAAGCTCTACCCCTTAAAATCCGCACCCCATTGCTGATACTTTTATTTGAAGTTTTGCTGTTGTAAACCAGTACGACAGTACGACAGCAAAACGATAAATCAGCGTACCATTGAAACTATGTTGCAGCAAACCTGTATAGAATGAATTTTCTGAATGTTCGCTTCTGCCCGTCATCCTTTTTGCAAACCATTGGTTCCATGCGTTTGCAAACAAGCGAAGATGTATCTGCCTAAAATTGCATTTCTCTATGGGCATAAAGCTGATTTTGGCTGTAATTGGCACATATAGGCATCGAACTGACGCTATTGCCTGTATAGCAGAAGAAAGGAAACATAACTTTCATTCTCCGTATCCTCAAACTAAGGTTCAGACTTGTACACAGACTTATTCCCGTTCTTCTTTTGGGCTGTTTGGGCATCAGGAAACGATGCTTTGGGAGCCGTAATAACAGCACAATTTCCAATCCGTTTGCTGACGGATTTCTTGTGCTCTCAAAAGCACAGCAAGGTGTCCTTCGAGTTACCCGAAGGCTTTTCGGTTACTGCCGAAAAGTGGCAGCAGCAAGGTATGTTTTGAGTTACTCAAAACCTTACGGGTTACTCCCAGAAAGCCTTGCCGCTTGGTTGCTCCTCCGAAGTCGGGCAACCTGTTCCTGACCTGCGGTAATCATGTCTTATTCCTTGTGTCTGATATTATACTTTTTCATTTTGTCGTACAGCGTGGTGCGCCCGATGCCGAGCAGTTCGGCAGCCAAAGAGCGATTGCCATTCGCTTGCTCCAAAGCACGGATTATCTGCTTCTTTTCTATTTCCACGTTTTTCAGGGATAATGACGCTTCACCAGATAACTGACTTTCCTCGAACTCCAGTTTGTCAGCCGTAACCCAATCCCCGTCGGTGAACAGCACCGCCGAGCGCACCGTACCTTTCAGCTCCCTTACGTTGCCAGCCCACGGATGAACGAGCATCCGTTTCCTTGCTTCCGCATTAAAGCCTTTCACTTGCTTGCCGAACTCCTTGTTTGCAAGTTCACGGAAGAACTCCGCAAGCGGCATGATGTCCTCACGGCACTCACGCAACGGCGGTATGTGCAACGTGTATTCCTTAATCCGATGAAACAAGTCCTGACGGAAACGCTTTTCGGCTACTGCTGACTGCATATCCTCGTTGGTAGCGGCAATGATGCGCACGTCAGCAGTCTTTTCCTTGTTGCCGCCTATGGGTCTGTACCGTTTGCTCCTTGCGTGTATCTTCTCGGCGATTTTCTTTGCCCCGCTCCCCGAATTTCCCTACCTTCGCAAACATCAACAAAAACATTACGATATGATTACCGAAAAAGATGCCATTGATTTGATTAATCTCGCCGAGAGCTTAGGAATAACCGTGTTCCTTGACGGCGGCTGGGGAGTAGATGCCTTGTTAGGCAGACAAACAAGGGAACATCAAGACATTGACTTGTTTGTGGAGGAAACGCAGGCGGCACGTTTCATTCGTGCTTTACACCAACAGGGATTTAAGGAACGGACGGAGGCGTATTCCACTCCGCAACACATCGTTTTCGCAGATGCGGACGGGCGGACGGTGGACTTGCATTTGTTTACATATACTTCAGACGGGGAGATTGTTTTTGAAGGAGAAACCTATCCGGCAGACACCTTCAGCGGAGAAGGTTGTATCGGCGAAAAGAAAGTGTCGTGCATTCCTCCGCAGGCGCAGGTCGCTTTCCATACAGGATACGTTTTCGATGAAAACGATGTCAAAGACGTGCTTGCCCTGTGCTACCGTTTCCACATCCCCGTTCCAAACGAATATCTGCCTTATATAAATTAATCATCCAATCTCCAGGACCGCCTGCCCACGTCAAAATTTCTGCAATCCGCGCCGACAACCGCCCTCCCCAGCGGGGACAACACAAATCCTGCCGGATAACCACTTTTCCCTGCGGGGACAGCCCTAATCCGTCAGGATAACCGCTTTCCCCGGCGGGGACGATGCCAATCCTGCAGGATAAGCACTTTCCCCGCTGGGGAAAGGCAAAATCGGGACGGATTGGAACTTTCCCCGCTCTGAACTTGGCTCGCCGGAAAGATTTAGCTACATTCGTTACAGAAATTCTAAAATATCACGGAATATGAAAAAGATTCTCACATTAAACATCAAGCAACTTCGCACCGAGGAGTCGTTCGGTTATCAGAAACAGGTCGTGGCGGAAACGGCGAACCTGCCTATCGGCGAGGAGACAGGAACCCCAAGCGAGATAAGCCAGCTGTCCGCTACGAATCCCGTGTTGGAGGCAAAGGTTAACGATTTCACCACCGCTGTCGATGCTTTTGATGACGCGCTGAAAGCATCCTCCACGAATCCCGCCACCGCCACGGCGACCGCGACGGATGACGCGCGTGACGCATCTTGGCGTGGTGCGAACAATTATGTGACGGCGATGTGCGCCCATCCGACCGCCGAAGTAGCCGCCAATGCCGCCGAAGCGAAATCATTGTTCGACAAGTATGGCGACCCCACGAAGCTGGCGCAGACCGAGGAAAGCGGTGTATTACACAATCTGTTGCAGGACTTGGAAGCTCTTGATTCAAGCAAGCGCACCGCGTTGAATCTTGATGTATGGATTACGGATTTAAAAACGAAAGAAAACGCTTTCCTTGCCGCAGCCGCCCAGCGTACGGAAACTGACGCCGCCCGTCAGGTGGGTATCGTGAAGGAAACCCGCACCGCCGCAGAAGCAGCTTACCGTTCATTGGTTGATACCGTCAATGCGTTGGCAATGATAAATGGTGATGCGGAATATGCTACTTTCATCGACCACGTGAACGCGATGATTGAGCGTCAGAAAGCTATCTCAAAAGCACGCACTATGCGGGCGAAAAAGGAGGATGAGAAGCCGGGCGAGCTTTGATTCGTTGGGTAAGATTTAGGATTAGCCCCTGCAAGCCCCTACAAGCCACAATGCGTTTGCAGGGGCTTTTTCTGTAAACGGGTAGCACGTTTAGCTACTTCTGGCAAGAGATTCACTAAAAGGCTGTCGGCTTCTTCCTGCCGTTCAAATACCGACATGATATGCCGCAGATGTTCCTCTTTGCTTGCCAGTAGAGAGCGAAGAGTGTCTATCTGCACTGGATGCACGTATGCTGCACAATGAAACTTCAATGCTTGCAACAGACTATCTGTACACAGACGTTGGATACGGTAATGACTACAGTCTGTTCTGTTCCAATCAATGACACTCTCTCCCAACATGGTAAGCCGAGTGATATATCGATGGACATTGTGAATATCACGTATAGCTTGCTGTACTTCGCTGTTTTGTGAATCAATTTCTGATATTCGATGTCGCTCGTGTATCAGAATTGATGCCATAAAGCCGATAAGTACAACTAAAATAAAATATCCTACTAACACTTTATTCCGTAAATTCATTTAAGAATCTATTATTTGAAAGGATGCCTGCTTTATAAAAACAGACATCCTATTGATTTCTATGCCGCTTTTTACAGTTTCCATCCTGAGATTTGTTCCTGAATGTTCCATAGTTGGGCATACAACCCTTTAGCCTGCATCAATGTTTCATGCGTACCTTTTTCCCTTATCCGTCCGTTATCCAACACGATAATTTGGTCTGCGCCCTTAATAGTTTTAAGTCTGTGGGCAATGGCGATGACAGTACGCCCTTTGATGAGTGTGTCTATGGCTTTCTGTACTTCCACTTCATTTTCGGGGTCAAGTGAGGCGGTCGCTTCGTCAAGCAGGATGATTTGTGCGTCTTTCAGCATGGCACGGGCTATGGATATGCGTTGCTTTTCTCCGCCCGAAAGGGTGCAACCCCCTTCTCCCACCATTGTGTCGTAGCCTTGAGGCAAGCGCATGATGAAGTCATGGCAACAGGCTTTTTTAGCTGTGGCTATAATTTCCTCTTCCGTCGCATCCGTTTTACCAAAGCGGATATTATTGCGTATGGTGTCCTGAAACAGATAGACATCTTGGAACACCATAGAGATGTGGCTCATTAGGCTTTCGGGATTTATCTCGTTCATCGGAACTCCATTGAAAAGAATGCGTCCTTTCTGTGGGTCGTAGAAACGGGCGCAAAGCTTCATCACCGTACTTTTCCCGCTTCCCGAAGGACCGACAAGAGCCGTCAAGGAGTTTTTCGGGAGCGTAATGTTTATATCATGCAGCACTTCCTTGTCTTGATAGGCAAACGATACGTGTTCAAACCGGATGTCGCCCGCTGCCGGGGATTGCCGTTCTCCTTTCATCTCCGGCTCGTTCATCAAGGAAAGGATGCGTCCACCGGCAATGGAAAAATAGCGGAACTCGGTAAAGTTTGTCAGGGCGGAAGTCAGCGGGTCGAACACACGAGAACCGACCACAAGGAACAGCACAAATACAAGGATTGAAAGTTTTCCTCCCAACAGAAGATAAGTTCCACATAATACCATCATTGTCAGCCCAGCACGTACCAAAGTGATGCTCAACAAGACGAACGGGCCTAACAAGGCTTCCTGACGGATGCAAGCACGGCGAAGTTCTGCAAACGCATCGCGTAACCTGACAAAGCGGTCACCTATCAGATTGTACGCTTTCATTACACGAATACCCTGTAAGTATTCTTCCAACCGATTTCCAGCATTTATTTTTGCTTGAATTTGCCTGCCGCTTAACTTCCGCTGTGCCTTTGTGCTTGCCCACAGGACGAGCAAGGCAAGCGGCAAGGCGGCAAACATACTGACCGCCATCCTCCAATCTATCCATACAAGCGAAGCAAAAGCCAGTACGGGCATGACTATGGCACCCATAAGTTGGGGCAGGTGGTGCGAAATTCCGGTTTCTGCCATCATGAAGTCCGTAACAAGCATGGACGACAAATCACCGGGGTCACGCCTTGACAGAAAGCCTAACGAGAGTTTCCGCAAGTGCTCCGCCAGCGACAAACGCCCGGAAGCACTCATTTCGTATGCTCCTCTAAAATTGGCTCGGTAGGATGCCCGTTCTGCCAAAGCCATGACCAGCATATAAACAGCCATAATGCCGAATATCCACCACAGGCGGGTCGTGTCAAGCGGCTGTCCGCTCCCGTCAAATGCACTGAAAATGATACGTATCGCTTCTATAGAAAGACAAAACGGTACTATATTCACTAAGTTGGCAAGCATGGTGTAACCCACCGGCTTGTAAAGTCTTTCCGTGTGACCTATTGTAATATTCTTTATTGCATTCATATCTTATTTTATTTATATGCTATAATATGTATTTCTTCCTTTTTACGGATTGTTCTGATGGATGAAAATCCGACTTCATGCAACCGTTCTTCCAATTCTGCCGGAGTATAGACAACCGTTCCGTCCACATTTTTCCAAGTTCGGGGTCGCTCGCTTCCAGACTAATAAGGAAACAACCTCCTTCTCGGAGAACACGCGCCACTTCAGACAACGCTATGTTTACAGGCGACCAAAAATAGACCGTTTCAAAAGCCGTGATAGCATTAAAGAATCCATTCTCATAAGGTAATGAACAAACATTCCCTTGTTGTATGAAACATCTTTTATTCAAGTCTTTTTCGTTGTACTTTTGGGCGAATGAAACACTTTCTTCTGACAGGTCTATGCCGTAGATATTTCCTTTCGGACATAAATTCAATAAACGTTTCAAATTCGCACCACCGCCACAGCCTATATCAAGAACATTCCAATTCGGCTGCCATTCCACTTGCTTCATGCCACGATTAGCTAAAGATGCATGAAAACAATTCATTCCTCGCAAAATCATCCGTCCCCAAAACCCTTGCGGACAACTTGTGTTTTGCAAGACCTTGTTTAAGAAATTCTTCTTTCTCATATTACTTTTAGTTTTTGTTCAATGTCCAATGGTATGCGCTCGTATAGGCATCCCACATATTTTTATATACACCCTCCGTCACGGACAGCTGTTCATGCTTTCCGCATTGCACAATGCGTCCTTCTTTCATGACGACAATCTGATGTGCGGAGATGATGGAAGAAAGGCGATGGGCAATCACAATGACCGTTTTATCCTTTATCAGTGACTGCAAAGCCATCTGCATTTTATGCTCGTTTTCAGGGTCAGCGAAGGCAGTGGCTTCGTCCAACACCAGTATCGGAGCATTCTTCAATATGGCACGAGCTACACATATCCGTTGGGCTTCACCGCCGGACAGGAATACACCTTTATCGCCTATCCTTGTTTCGTAGCCTTGCGGCAAACGCTCTATGAAATCGTGGCATTGGGCAGCTTTCGCAGCGGCTATTACCTTTTCTTTTGTAGCATCTGGAGAACCTACGGCAATGTTCTCATATAATGTGTCGTAAAAAAGGAAATTGTCTTGAAATACAAATGAAACCATGTCCATCAGTTTTGCCGTATCTATCTGACGAATGTCAATACCTCCTATACAAATTTCCCCTTGCTCCACATCCCAGAACCGGGGTATTAGGTTGGCAACCGTTGATTTTCCGCTTCCTGAAGGACCGACAAGGGCGGTTATCTTTCCTTGTGGAGCTTTGAAGCTGACATCACGCAAGGCTTCCGTTCGTGTTCCCTGTTCCGTGTTTTCGTAGAAGAATGATACATGACGGAACTCTACATCGTAAGCAGCAGGCACTTGCGGATGTCCCGGCTCCGGCACAGGTTTCTTTTCCAGTATGCGGTCAATGCGGTTTACTCCTTCGTTGATGTCGCGCGTATTCCCTCCTAAAAAAGTCAGTTTGTAAACGGGCGAAGCCATACCCGGTCCCATGATGATAAAAAACAGCCACACCACAGCCAATGAGAGTGATTGCGGACTGGCTTGCAACAGCAGAATACCCATAGGAAGAATAAACGTAACCATCGAATTAAGCAAGACGGTAAATGCTATCATACCGTTCTGATATGTGTCACAACATTTCAAGGCGAATGTCTTGTATGCCTGAATTTCGGTATTGAACTGGCGGAATGAGCGGACGCTCTGCCCGAAAATCTTAACTACGGGCATTCCCCGTACATACTGCACGGCGGACGCGCTCATCTTTTCCTGCGCATCGTAATAGATGGCCATGAACTCCCTTGCCCTTTTTCCCATGAAATTGGAAAATTGCAGGAATAAGCTAAGCACCACAACGGCCAGGCACACGACTGTCAGCCACACATCCAGCGAGAAAAAGATGACCAGCATTACCACTACCGTTGCCATTACATTGACCAAATCCGGAATGGTATGGGCGATGAAGCCCTCTATTTTCTCGATATTCTGGTCCATTGTTTTCTTGATGGCTCCCGTAGAGGTATTGTTCAAATATCCCAAAGGCAGTTTGCCGATATGTTCAGACAGACGGACACGCAACCCATACAAGATACGGAATGCAGCCACATGTGAGGACATCAGGGCGGCATAGAGCAATATCAATCCGCCAACAAGCCCTCCAAATGCAATCCATCCCCAACGCATCATGTCCGTTCCGTCCAAAGCGGAAAGATTGGAGCCATTCGACAGCAACTCTTTCAAAATTTCATAAACTGCCCAATAAGGCACAAGCATACACACCGCGCTGCCAGCCGACAGCAGACCTGCTAATATAAGCAGACCTTTCCTTTGTCCCGCTATCTCGAACAGACGGGACAAACCTTTTTTCTTTTTTGACTTTTCCATTGCTATTACGCTATTTTGATGTGATTTTATATCCGAGCAATGAACTGAATTTGTAGCAGAGCCAAGGGATGCGCCCCAATATCTGCCCGAAGAAGAATCCCCAGCGTGAACGGAAGAACTTCATATAGTTAGCCTGTTCAATGAGCTTTAAAGACGGTTCCCATTGTTCCACCACATACCCGTTGCTTATGCCGGAACGGATTTGAGCCTCGTGTTTGCGGAGCGAATCGGGCTTCACACCATGTCGGCTCATTATCGTGCCGCACACGTCAAACCACAATTCACCTCCCCCGAAACGGTTTGCCACGTGATGCAGGAAGGATTTTACTTGCTTCTCGTAGAAGTACATCAGTACCCCCTCCACGATGAAGATAAATTCTGCTTCGGGGTGCTTCCGGCGCAGGTCATCCATCCAGTCGGTCTCCAACAAAGACGCTTCAATATAGACATTGTCCGGCTGTTCGGGTATCAATTCCCGGCGTAGAGCAATGACCTCAGGCAAATCCAAATCATAAAAGACTGCTTTCTGACTTCCGATACGCTGGAAACGGGTATCCAGTCCACATCCCACATTGACCACGACCGGATGCGAATGTGCTTTAATAAATCGGCGCACAGCGCAGTCAAAATACCATCCACGCACCACGCATCCCACTTCGCTCAACTTTGCCCCGTCGAACTGGGAATAATCGTATTCCAAACTGTCCGCCAGCCATTCCGCAGCCTTGTCATATAGAATGGGATTATTCCGGCGACTTTCTTTGGCTCTCATGTATAGCGGAATAAGCAATGTTTCCGCTACAATACTCTTAAACTCGTATTTCTGTCTCATATTTTTGGAGTGTTTAATAGTGAACGATATTCAGAATTGTTCATAAAAAAAGGAGGAAACCTCCGTGAAGATTTCCTCCTTACCAACCGTTCTGATGCGGTTGAATGTTCGTATGTACGTTGTCTGTATCTCATATCTTGATAATAGCCCTCCAACCTTGGATTTCAAACAGAATATAATCGTGCAAAATAGCCTCCATCTCTTGCCGGGGTACGGAATGCATCAATAGCTCCTCGAACATCGTGAACATCCATACCGTATGCAAATGAATGATAAAATCGGACACAGCCGTATTGATTTCGGGATGTTTCCGCTGCATGGACGCGAACCACGCCTTAACCAATTCCGTGGAACGGTCGGTATAATTCTCACGGAAGCGTTCCAATGAAGAACCTTGCGCACGGAACAACAGTATTTCCATTAGCGAACGGTGTTTGTCTATAAGCGAAACATATTCGTCAATGCAGGATTTCAGGTATTTTTCCGACCGCATCATCATAATATCTTCGCCCCGTATGCCGTGGTGTTCTTGCAGCATGGCTTCCAAAGCGCACAAAACAGGACGGACCACTTCACGGAATAATTCATCTTTGCTTGTGAAGTAGTTATAGATATTCCCAACACCAACACTCGACAATTCCGCTATTTCGCGCATGGAAGTCTTGGAATAGCCTTTCTTCTCGAATTGCTGTCTGGCAATCGTCAATATCCGACCCCTTATGTCCTCTTTCAGCACTTGCATTTATAACGAACAATGTCTGTTTTTATTTTTTTGCAAAGGTATAAGGCTTGAAATTGTCGTGCAATACCTATTTTTAGGGATTTTGCGTCTTCCAAAACATGGGGAGCGAACCGTTTCGGTATGCCCGAAACACAAACCTGCTCCCCATCAAAACTTCTCCTTGATGGGTTGGCTTTTATGTTTCTTCAAATCAATCCTATTCCATAAAATAAAGTCTTACTTCATTCTACATCAAGCTCAGGTTTATTAGCAGGCTTATTTGAACCTGATGAACGCCACAGGCTACCACACCGATGCCAAATGCTGCCACGCAGGTGCGAAGCGGTTGGATTGTGCCGGACTTCGCTTTCCTTTGCATCACGGACGCTTGGAACAGCCGTCACGGGGTCGGCGGATAACGCCACTCCCTGCCACAAGCTGCCACGATTGTGCCAACCCATCGTTTGATGCGTAATGCCCATTTACTTTGCGTCCAAAACCGAGTATCAACATTAAAAACAGTATCGACAATGGAAGTATTGATTTTTCAGAAAGAGGCGTTTGAGGA
>ERZ809194.677-NODE-677-length-17241-cov-6.170022_pt1 | contig 17241 bp, 19 predicted proteins | sample MGYA00520517_ERZ809194 | MGnify/ENA primary metagenome ERZ809194 (study PRJEB31570, sample SAMEA3213003) | Homo sapiens | biome: human-gut; feature: human gut; material: fecal | place: Sweden | collected 2011 ... | reverse complement strand
AAATCAAACCAACTCACGCTCTTTTGAACAAAACTTATCCCGAACTCGCGTATTTCTGCTAATTTTACATTGTTTGCAGCGTCGTAAAGTTTTGTTCCATTTTCTCCCGTAATGGTGATAGGTTGCTGTGTACTTGAAAAAATACTCATGCATGATGACAAGCCAAGGACTGGAATAGCCATCATTAATAGAATAAAATGCTTCTTCATCTTAGATCTTTTGGGTTTATTTTTTTATAACTCTTGAGCCGTTCGAAGAGTTTAGATAAGTAGCTTATATTAATATTATTTAGTAGATTCGTTGTTCTCTTTCTGTTTTTTCTCAATCAGCATATTCATAAAGGCTGAACTGATGATACCTGTAGGTATGGCAATCATGGCTATGCCAATCAGGCTGATGATGCTGCTCAGTAATCTGCCGAGTGGAGTAATGGGATAAATATCACCGTATCCTACAGTTGTGAATGCTACGATAGCCCACCAGAAGCCATCACCTATATTCTCGAAAGCTTCAGGCTGTGCATTCCGTTCGATATAGTACATTAAGATACCGGAAAAACCTAACATAATGCCACAGGCTGTATAAGCGGTAATCAGTTCTTCTCTGACAGTTTTTAGTACGGTGCCAATCATCTGAAAAGAACGTGAATAGCGTATCAGTTTGAAAATGATCAGTACATAGGCCAGCACAACCAGATGTACGTGTGGCGTTTCTTTATAAAGATAAATAACGACAAAGGGCAGAATCGCTACGCAGTCTATGATTCCATAAAAAGAGATGATATAGCGTAAGCGTGCCTTCCATGCGTGTTTGCAACTGGCATATTGTACTGGAGCCGCTGCGATTCGTAGCCCGTATTTAATGGTGAAAATAAAGGAAGCAAGATAGTTGAATGTATATAAATAGTTGTGGTAAGGAGCGGATTCCTCGAATGAACCATATATGATGGAGCAAATGGAGCCAATGATGAAGAACAGTACAAAGTATTGAAACCATTTTTTCATCAGCTGGAGATGAATCATTCGGTATAATTTTTCATGGCGGATGAAGTATGGAAATTTTTCTCGTAATGGATTCATGAGGTTGTGTGGATCTGTATTCATTTTTCCTATGATTTTTTTCGTTTAAACAAGGTGTGATTTGTATTTTACAGCTTTTGGTAATAAAAGTCTTTACTATATGACAAATATAGTTTTTTCTTCCACAATAATAGAAAAATAGAAGGATAAAAATATAGATGTAAGCTTTTTGCAAGTATTTTAATAGAGAGCATTGCTTAAAGAGATATTTAAAACAGAATAGAACAATGTTTGTTTCTGCTCTTTCAGATTGTCGTTAATGTGTAGTATTTATTACCTTGATGTTACAAATATTATTCTATCTTATATGTTATGACATGCTTTATTTGATTTATATCAATAAATGATAGTTGTAATGCGCTTTTTTAGTAAATCATTTGTATGTTGTACAATATATTTTTTACCTTTGTTGCGGTAAAAAGATTGAGCTCAAACTAGACTAGGTTTAAAGATAATATTTTTAAGGTAACATAAGTTTTTAGGTAACATTAAAATTTAGGTATTATGAGAAAATTAGGATTTACATTAGTAGCAGCATTGGCATTTTCTGTTTCTGCATTTGCTAACAATGCAAATGATACGATTAACGTTGCTGGAAAATGGGATGGTACTATTAACAAAGCAAAATTGACAAAGTACTTGCAGCTTTCTTCTCAGCAGAATGAGCAGGTAGCAAGCATTTGCGATTATTTTCAAGAACAGATGAAAGTTGCGAACAGTTCAAAGAAAAATAGCGATCAGAAAGTGCGTAACGCAGTTTACGGTAATCTGAAACTGATGAAGAATACTTTGACTGAGAAACAATACAGCGACTATCTGCGCTTGATGGCATTGACATTACGCAATAAAGGTATTGATATCCAGAAATAATAATACAAAGCGGTATAAAAGAGTCACCTCGGACAAGTGTAGTGTATTCTTGAAAAAAGAATAAACTTCATTTTGTCCGAGGTGATTTTTTATTATAGGCTAATTGGGTAACTATATGATAAAGTAAAAAAGGTTGTCTTAAATTTATTTTGAAGTCCCCAAAAAATGGAAGAGCTAAACATTATTCAGTTATAGAAGGAGTCCGATACCGGAGTCTTTCTATAACTGAATGTTTTTTATACGTTTAGCTGCCAGATAACTATTTATTAGAATCTGATTTCCTTTTTCTCAGAATCTTATTTCTGTCAGCTGCATTTATGATTTATCCTTCAGCATATCTTCCAGACGGAGCAACTCATCTCTGTATTGTGCTGCTTCGATGAAATTGAGTTTTTTAGCGGCTTCCTGCATAAGTTTGCGTGTACGTTCCATACTTTTCTGCAACTGCTCTTTTGACATGTATTGAACAATCGGATCGGCTGCAGCTTGTATGTGCTCTGTATTTTCCACATATGCTTTGGGCTGTTTGGAAGATGTTTCTCCTGTTGTTTCCAGCAGGGCGTTGTTTCTGTTCTTTTTGATTTGCTGAGGAGTTATTCCGTGAGCTTCATTGTAAGCTAGCTGCTTTTCGCGTCGTCGGTTAGTTTCGTCGATAGTTTGTTTCATGCTGTCTGTTATTTTGTCGGCATACATGATAACTTTTCCATTGACATTACGTGCTGCACGTCCGGCCGTTTGGGTAAGAGAGCGGTGTGAGCGCAAGAATCCTTCCTTATCTGCATCTAGGATAGCTACAAGCGAAACTTCAGGCAAGTCCAATCCTTCACGCAATAGGTTAACTCCGACTAAAACATCATATATGCCTTGTCGTAGATCCTCCATAATTTGTACACGTTCCAATGTGTCGACTTCACTGTGTATGTATGTGCAGCGTATGTTATGACGAAGGAGATATTCTGTAAGTTCTTCAGCCATACGTTTTGTTAAAGTCGTGACAAGAACTCGCTCCTTTAATTCAATGCGCTGCTGGATTTCTTCCATTAAATCGTCTACTTGATTCAAGCTTGGACGAACTTCAATAATAGGATCTAGCAATCCCGTTGGACGGATAACTTGTTCTACAACAACTCCTTCACTTTGAATTAGTTCGTAATCGGCAGGGGTGGCACTCACATAAATTACTTGTTTGGCCATCTCTTGGAATTCTTCAAACTTTAGCGGACGGTTATCCATGGCTGCCGGCAGACGGAATCCATATTCTACCAGATTCTCTTTACGGGCACGGTCTCCTCCATACATTGCACGTATTTGTGGTACACTCACATGGCTTTCATCTATGACAATCAGAAAGTCTTTGGGAAAGAAATCCAGTAAGCAGTAAGGTCGGCTGCCTGGCTCTCTTCCATCAAAGTACCGCGAGTAATTTTCTATACCGGAGCAGTGTCCCAGTTCCCGGAGCATCTCCATATCGTATGTGACGCGTTCGTACAGTCTTTTAGCTTCATATGGCTTACCTTGTTCTTCAAAGAAAGCAACTTGCTTGGTCAAATCATCTTCAATCTGATGAATAGCTTTCAGTGTGCTCTCTTTGGTAGTCATGAAAAGATTGGCAGGATATATTTTATATTCGTCAAAGCTGCCGGTCCGGTGTCCGCTGACAGGATCTATTTCTTCGATCGCATCGATTTCATCATCCCAAAATATGACACGGAGTAAATGATCGGTATAAGCCAGTGAGATGTCAACAGTATCACCTTTAACACGGAAGTTTCCTCGGTTTAGCTCAATATCGTTACGCACATACAAGCTGTCAACAAGGCGCCGCAGAAATACATTTCTGTCCAGCAATTTGCCTTTTTTTATCTCTATGACATTGTTGTAAAAGTCAGCAGGATTTCCCATACCGTAAATACACGATACGGATGAGATGACTATCACATCGTTTCTACCAGAAAGTAGGGCAGAGGTAGCGGCAAGACGCAACTTGTCTATCTCCTCATTGATAGCTAAGTCTTTTTCTATATACGTATCGGTAGACGGCAGATAAGCTTCGGGCTGATAATAGTCGTAGTATGATACGTAGTATTCTACAGCATTATGTGGAAAAAAATTCTTGAATTCACCATATAATTGTGCTGCCAGTGTTTTGTTGTGGCTTAGGATCAGTGTCGGCTTGTTGATGTTTTTTATGACATTGGCAATTGTAAAAGTTTTACCTGATCCTGTTACACCCAATAATGTTTGGGCGGGAACTCCGGATTTTACACCTTCCGTCAGTTGTGCGATTGCTTCCGGCTGATCTCCTGTCGGCTGATAATCTGATACAAGTTCAAAATTCATTTTGCACATTTATTAAATAAGGTGTAAAAATACACAATATTTTTGTCAGAGATATTGCAAGTGCAAATTTTATATTAAAAAACATTGAGTTATTGCATTATTCGGTGGAAAAGAGTACTTTTGCACATCTATATTGATAAACATGAAAAAGTACATCGTTATGGCCATCCTTTCTGCTGGAGTATTATCTTCATGCGGAGAGTACAATAAAGTGCTGAAGAGCACAGACAACGAATATAAATACGAAGCTGCAAAGAGTTATTTTGCAAAGGGACAAAACAGTAAGGCTGCTACTCTTTTGGAGGACTTGGCATTGATCATGAAAGGAACGAGCAATGCGGAGGAGTCTGCATATATGTTAGCTATGACTTACTATAATCAAGGAGACTATATTACAGCTTCGCATTATTTCAATACTTATTATACAACTTATCCCCGGGGAACTTATACCGAGCTGGCACGTTTTTATAGCGGCAAGGCTTTATATTTGGATACTCCTGAACCTCGTTTGGATCAGAGCAGTACATATAAGGCTATCGAAGAGTTGCAGATGTTTATTGAATACTTCCCCGAAAGCGACCGTAAGGAACTGGCCCAGAATATGATTTTCGAATTACAGGATAAACTGGTTGAAAAGGAATTCTTATCAGCTTTATTGTATTATGATTTGGGATCATATACCGGAAACACCGTATATAGCAGTACCGGAAATAATTATCAGGCTGCGGTAGTAACGGCACAGAATATTTTGCGTGAATATCCTTATACCAAAAGACGTGAAGATCTTTCTATTCTGATTTTGCGTGCAAAATATGATATGGCAAAAGAGAGTGTGCCAGAGAAGAAAGAAGATCGTATGCGTGAAACGATAGATGAGTATTACGCATTTATCAATGAGTTCCCTGAAAGTAAATATAAAAGCGAAGTGGAACGAATATTTAAAGATGCAAGTAAGTTTGTAAAAGACGAAGAAAATTAATCAAGGTTTATAATTAAATAAAAAATTATGGATTACAAAAAGACAAATGCTCCTACCAATACCGTAACTCGTGACTTGATGGAACTGTGTGAAGATACTGGTAATATCTACGAAACAGTAGCAATCATCGGCAAGCGAGCAAATCAGATTGCGGTAGAAATGAAGAATGACTTGTCAAAGAAACTGCAAGAGTTTGCTTCTTACAATGATAATTTGGAAGAAGTTTTCGAAAACAGAGAGCAAATTGAGATTTCACGCTATTATGAAAAATTGCCGAAACCAACTCTGATTGCTACTCAGGAATATATTGAAGGTAAGGTATATTACAGAAACCCTGCTAAAGAAAAGGAAAAGTTACAGTAAGAAAATATTAATTGAACACAGAAACGCATAATTGCAGGAAGTGATTTTATATCTCTGTGAGGATGCGCTTCTGTGTTCTTTTTTTGTTATATCCTCGTATTTCTAATATTATTTGATTATGATACAACGTATTCAGACTGTTTATTTGCTTATTGTTGCCATTTTTATGGTGCTGATGATGTCTTTTTCTGTGGGACATTTTTATACGGAAACAAGCGTGTCAGACATGACAAATCTGGCTGTTATTGCTCCGGATGGAACTATGAATTATGCTCCCTGGGCATTGTTTGCCATTCTTATGGTTGTAGCAATTCTTTCACTTGTTACAATATTTCTGTATAGAAAGCGTATGTTGCAGATCCGTCTGACATTGTTCAGCAGCATTATTCTTGTGGGATATTACGTAACACTGGCAGCGTTTGTGTGGGGAACACTGAAAGAATGTGGCAGTTTTACTCCATCATGGACTTTATGTCTGCCTCTGATTTCAATCATCCTGAACTGGTTGGCTATTCGTGCTATCGGAAAAGATGAAATGCTAGTAAAAGCATACGAGCGTTTACGCTAAAAATATTATTCTTTTTAAAAAGTAATATCCCGGCAAACAGGAAGTATCCATAGTTTGCCGGGATATTTTTTTGTGGGTTTCATTTGATGTTAACCTTCTTTGCAACATTGTCTTCAGTGTAAAGAAGGTTAACTGTTTTTTTACAAGAGAAAAATTATTTGCTCCCTGCTGTTATTTTAAGCAGAAAATCAGCAAAAGCCAATGCTGATTTTTTCCGGTAACTTCCTTGAGGCCAGAATAAAAATCCACGTGATGTTAAATGGTCATTGCAGAGAATGGGTATTTGTACCAGTCCGGCTTCTCCGCATACAGCTGCCTGTGTCAGTATGGTTGCCCATTGTCCACTTTTCAGTGCGTGAATAATTGTATGGACGTCGTCCATTTCCACACCTACAGTCAGTTCCAATTGATGTTTACGACAGAGTTCTTCGATTTTCTTTCTTGTCGCAAATCCTCGTTCGGGCAGTATTAGAGGAGTTTCTGAAAGTCGTTTCAGCGTAATGGAAGATAAGCCTGCCAGAGGATGAGAACTGTGAACAATGAACTGTAGACGAGAAGAAAAAAGTGGAATTGTTTCAAAATCATCAATGAGATCTTCAGGCTTAAACGACAATACAAAATCAAGGCCACTTCCATCCAGTTGCTTCAAAAGTTCTTCGGAAGTTGCAAAAGTGATTTCTACTTTAATTTTGGGATAGGCCCGATTGAAAAGTTGTAATGCTGCTATCAGCAAGGGACTCATGCTATAAGTTACGCCTATGTGAAGCACGCCGGTTTCAATACCTTTCAAATCACGGATAATTTGTTTCCCGTCTTCAGCATCGTAGATAGCTCGTGCAGCATAAGGCAAGAAAGCTTGTCCGGCTTCAGTCGGTACGATACGTTTGCCGATACGGTCGAAAAGCAGAACATCCAGTTCTTCCTCCAACTGCTTGATTTGCTGGGAAAGTGTACTTTGGGAGATATGCAATATGCGTGCAGCTTCCGAGAAATTCTGCCGTTCACACGCTTCTTTGAAGTACTTCAGTTGTCGCAATTCCATGCATTAATCGTTTTTATCTATAAGACTTATCGGAAAAAAGAATTTTGCAAATATATACAAATAATTTTCATTCCGCTATCTTTATACAAAACAAAAACAAACAAGATGAAAAAGATAATTGGTTCTGATTGGGGGTATTCGATTACTATCTTATCGATGATGAGGAGTTTGAAAGTGGATAAACGAAAAACTTTATATATCGAGTTACTATGAAAGCTGCCGTTTTGTATTATAGTCACAAAGGAAAGACTGCCGGATATGCCCGTGAAATAGCAATGTATCTCTGGTCGAAAGGTCTGAATGTCAGCCTGAGTTCTGTATCTGATGCTGTTCCGGAAAAACTGTCAGACTGTGATTTCCTTGTTTCCGGATGCTGGACCTGTGGATGGTTTGTGGTTGGACAGCACCCCCACAAGCGCTGGAAGGCTTTCAGCCGGCGAATTCGTGGACTTGTAAAAGCAGAACGTACGCTTTTCTTTACCACTTATAAGTTTCGGACGGGTAGCATGTATACTTGTATGAAGCGTACGATGGGTATTCCTGCCTCGTGTTCAGTCCCTTTCTTAAAATCCCGCACTGGATTTCTGACGGAATCGGATAAAAAACAATTGGACCAGTTTATCGCTATGTATTCTATTCATTAACTATTTTATAATGTAATATTGTATGGAAAATAAAAAACTTACAACTGCTTCAGGTGCGCCTGTAGCCGACAATCACAATGTTGCCACCGCTGGACGCCGTGGGCCGATGCTTTTACAAGATGTCTGGTTTCTGGAGAAACTGGCTCATTTCGATCGCGAAGTGATTCCAGAACGACGTATGCATGCCAAAGGTTCAGGAGCCTTCGGTAAGTTTACTGTAACTCATGATATTACTCCGTATACCAAAGCTGCTATCTTTTCTGAGATCGGAAAAGAAACAGAAGTTTTTGTCCGTTTTTCTACGGTAGCGGGCGAGCGCGGAGCCGCCGATGCAGAACGTGATATTCGCGGATTTGCCATTAAATTTTATACTGAAGAGGGAAACTGGGATTTGGTAGGAAATAATACACCGGTATTCTTTTTGCGCGATCCGCTGAAGTTTCCAGATTTCTAAGTAACCCTATTTGATTTTATAACTCTTTCATAACTAACAGCTTGTTTAATTGAGAATTTAAGAACCGATATTAAAAATGCTTGGTAATTATTCTCGAATAGGATACGAATTTAAGAACCGATTAAATATCTTTGCAGTTATGAAAGTGAAATTCAATTTGAGACAGACATCAGACGAAAACAAAGACACGCTGATTTATCTTGTTTGTACAATCAATCACAAACAAGAAAAAATCAGCACTGGGCAGAAAGTACGTCCCAAATATTGGGACAAGGAAAGACAAGTCGCTATTGTGGCGAATACATTACCTAAAGCAATTCAACAGCAAAACACTAAAGTAAACAAGGAGTTGAATATACTAAGCATGCGTTTTTCAGAATGGCAGGACTATATGTTAGACCATCCTGAAGAAATCGAATTTGGAGCTGAAAAACTCCGAGTATTTGTCGCAGGAGAAAGAGAAAAATTGAAGGTTAATCCTCTTGACTGGTTTGAAAGTGCAATTCAAGGTAATTCTAACAATAGTGCAGGAACAAAAGGAAAATACATGACCGACCTTAAAATGCTTAGGAAATTTGTCGAAGAAAGTAAGGTTAGAGCAACTGATTTTAGTTGTTTAAACTACACTTTTATAAAGAAGTTCGAGAAATATATGCTTGATAAAGGAATGTCAATGCATACCATTATAAACAGAATTACATCTTTTAAATCATGGCTCAATGATGCTGAAAAACAAGGTTTAATAAATCAGGTAGAAACTGGAATTTCTAAATATGAAAAACCAAGAAATAAGGATGAGGGGAAACAGATTTACTTAACAGAAAATGAATTAAAAAAAATACAAAACGTTGAATTGTCAGGTAATGAAGAAAGGGCGAGAGATATATTTATTTTGCAATGTCAGTTAGGACAAAGATATGCTGATATTATGAACCTTGATAATGCTATAATATCAGATGATAATATAGAATTAGTTCAAATTAAAACTCATAAGAAAGTAATTATTCCTCTAAATAATATAGCAAAGAATATACTTGCTAAATACAATAACAAGTTACCATTTATAAGAAATGAATATATGAACCAACTTATAAAGGAGATTTGTAGAAAATCAGGGATAGATAAAGAGGAATTAATCACTTATAGAAAAGGAGATAAACAATATGAAGAAAAAGTACAACGTTGGCAGCTTGTAGGAACACATACTGCAAGAAGAACTTTTGTTACCGAGTGCAGAAAACAAGGTTTGGACGATGCTTCAATAATGCGAATAACTGGTCATACATCTACTAAAACAATGAGCGGATATGACAAAAGAACAGGTGCAGATGTAGCTAAAAGATATGCTGAAATTATGAGTACTGAAAATGAAAAAAAAGTGCGTAAAAAGAATGAGAAAAAACAGCAAGCAATTAAAACAATAGAAAATCTTGCTTTATCAGGGGTTAGAGATGTTGAAGTCGCTGCATATTCAGTTCAAAAAGCACTGGATTTAAGCGATGATGATGTTTCTCTCTCAATCGATAACGGTGTAGGAACTGGTCTAATTTATCAAAGAACAGCAGTAAAAAAGGAAATCTCATCAGATAATGAGGAAGAATAACTATATTTGCAATAAATTTAAAACATCTAATTTATGGGACGAGGAAGAATATCAAATGAAGAAAAACAAAAACGATTGCAGCAGGAGTCAATCGACAAATTTGGTTGTGTTCTTAAATCAATATCAGCAACAGAAAAAGTTGAGGAATTGAATGAGCAAATCAAGCACTTAGAAAGTCTGATTGAAAATTGTAAAAATGAAATTCAAGAAATAGAAAAAGAAGCTTTGGAAGAAAGAAAAAGCAAAGCAATCACTTTGTTGCAAGAGTTACCCAATGAAACAATCTGTGAAATAGTCAATCATTTTGAAGAGCGTTTAAAAACTGGGGAAAGCGAAAATAAAGAATAGTGAAATAGTTTATATCGGAACTAAAATAAGGCACTCTCAATCTTAGGGAGTGCCTATTTTTTTTCAAAATAGACTTCTCTTATGAGTTAATAGGAAGTGCGTAGGCCTCATTATTCGATTTTATCAGGTTAAAAATTCACATTATGGTGAAGTTTTTAATTTGTGGCATGTTCATTTTTTTACTACCTAAAAAGTCTGTAAATTTGCATATCAAAGAAAAGAAAAATATATAGTAAATAAGGGTAGATAAACTCTCATTAAGATGTTGAATATATAAATAAAAAACAAACTAAAATGCTCTATAAAGGTGTTCTATACTCAACTTATGAAGAATTGCAAGCTATCGCAGAAGAAAGATTGTCTAAAGGAGAAAAAAAGAATTTCAATAAAGCACAGATTGGTAGATATATATCAGATATGGGTTATTTAAAAAGAAGAATACAAATAAATGGAGTTAGAAAGTTATATTATTTCAAATCTATGAATAGACCTTAGAATAAAAAGAAAATTTTCCTTTTAAATATAATTTCATCAATTATACATTGTACTCCCTATTTTGGAACTGAAATAAGAACTCCCTATTTTGGAACTTTAAAAACTCCCAATAATGGAACTTATATAAGATACCTATTATAAAAAGATACCTATATAATAGAAAATTCAAGTCCTAAACGGACTTGGAATTTTACATCTAATAAAAGTAAATATGATTTTGATATTATCAAAAAATATTCGATTTAAAGACAGAAAGCAAGCTAAAAAATATTTAGGATGTGCATACTATAATAGATTGTTAAAGCAAAAAGATATCCTCTTTATAAATACAGAAAATCACATTGCTAACAATGGAACGACAAATAAAAATAACAAAGGAAATATCTATGCTTGAAAACAAAGATGCACTATTATATTCAGTTATAAAAATGAATAGCAATTATTATAATGGTTATTCGGAAATAGCTGAGACGAAATTATCAGAACTTTCAGGGATACCAATAAGCACTATAAAGAAGCATAGACCAAAATTATTAAAGACTGGAATATTTTCATCATGGAGTTATTTTAAAGATAAATTAGGACACAATCGCATACGCTATCAAATGGAAATTAATCCTGAAAATTATTTCATTCTTAAAAACACATTTTTTAGTAACAATAAACTAAATGAAGAAGAAAAAGGTTTTCTTCTGAAATTAAAAACAATAACTACCAACAACACAAACCTTATTCCATATAATAAAACAAAGATAAAATCATTGATGAAAATCGGAAAGAATAATGACCTTATAAAAAGATTAACTGAAAAAGGATATGTTTTAAGATTTGAGACAGACAAATATTATCTGAATAATAATGATATTTTATTCTCGTCAAATGAGGAGAGAGAAAAAGTTTATAGAATGATTGAAAAGATGTGTTTAAATAGAGAAATTATTCCACCACCATTTGACAAAAATAGATTAGATAAAATCAAATATAAATTTCCTTTATTAAAGTTGGAAGAACTGCTAAATAAGAGATGTTCCGAGTTTAAAAATGGAGACTTATATGAATATATTTTCAAATGTTTTAATATTACTCAAAAACAACCGCTTAAAAATACTTATGATGAACCTTGTCTTATTTTGTAAATATGACAAATATCTTCCTGAATAGAATGATGAAAAACATGCTAATATCGGTTTTAAATCATTCTTATACCGTACTTCTTTCAGTTGGTGTAAGAGGGTAGCGAATTACTTGTGTCCTTACAAACGCCCCCTATCCTTTGGACTGAAAATCTCTTTTACAAATCTGTGGGTACACTAAAAAGCATTTGATTTTTTCACAAATAACTCATTGAAATGTAGCCTGATTTATAACATCTATAATAATATGCACAAATGCTACCTGATTGTAACAAACAATTTCAAGGGACATTTTTGCATTATTTCTTTTTGTTCTTTTGAGATATAAACACTTTTGAGTATCTTTGTCCCAATCTCAGTAATGGGAGGACATATTTACGAGGTGTTACAACATTAACTTCTATTCTCAAATTCTCGCAAAATTTGAATAGGCATGAAGTTGATAGCAGTAGCACCACATCATTTGATATATACCTGCCTTATGTCTTTATAAGGCTTTGGATATTGTCAAATTGGTGTGGGCTATTGTTTTATCTAATCCATGCCAAAGGCGATGCGAGAAGCCAGAGAATAGGGTCGATAAAGCAAGTAGTTCCACACCATTTTTTTGTCTATATAAGTGGAATTTCATTCTTAAAATAACATTTTCTCGGGAGAAAAATATGTTTGGTTTGAGGACTTAATTAACAGATTAAATAACTTAAAAAACAAGATTTATGAGAACGAAATTCAACTTACTTGCAACCTTATTAATGGTTGTTTTGTGTGTCGGTTTTACATCATGTAGCGATGATGAAAAGGACGAAATTCAGGACGATAAAACATTAGATTTATTAATAGGAAGCTGGGAATACGAACTTTCAAGTTTTACAGATGAAGAGGGTAATGTTGTTTCACGTCAAATGGAAACTGTAACTTTCAATTCTGATATGAGTTGGACGGGAGTAGATTATTATATCGAAGTTGGTTACCCTGATAAAGAAACTGAAAAATGGGGAGAGGGAACATATAGTTATAATAAAACAACAAAAGAACTGACTTTAAATAACAACATATTTGAGTCGGGGATTATGAAAATTTTGAAAATCACAGAAAATGAATTGTCGTGGTTTGACGGAGAAGATATAATGAATTATACACGAAAAAAATAACACTTTTTTGATAATTAAAAAGGCATCATTAGAAATTTATTTTTTCTTTTGGTGTCTTTTTTTATTTCATAAAACAACCGAGTAAAAAAGAGCTATTAGACGGATAAAAAAATCTTCGGAGCATAGAAAGCTACTTAGAATTTTGTCTATATTTGTGAGCAGTTACGAGAGAGTTAAAAAAGTAACAAATAAGGTCTATTTTTAAGAGCGAACGATATTTCGCATACCTAAACATGCAAATATCAGTAGTTTACAAAACAACTTATAAATTTTCCAGATTTGAACCATGCGGTGAAGCGTGATCCGCGTACCAACATGCGTAGTGCCCGCAATAACTGGGATTTCTGGACATTGTTACCCGAAGCACTTCATCAGGTTACCATTACGATGAGCGACCGAGGCATTCCGGCTTCCTACCGTCATATGCACGGTTATGGTAGTCATACGTTTTCATTTATCAATGCTGAAGGAAAACGTACCTGGGTGAAGTTCCATCTGCACACACAGCAAGGTATCAAAAATCTGACCGATCAGGAAGCAGAAGCTATTATAGCCAAAGACCGTGAAAGCCATCAGCGGGATTTGTATGAAAGCATCGAAAGGGGAGATTTCCCTCGCTGGACAATGTACATCCAGCTGATGACTGAGGAACAAGCCAAAGAGTGTCCTTTCAATCCGTTCGATCTTACTAAAGTATGGTCACAGAAACAATATCCGCTGATTGAAGTGGGTGTGTTGGAATTGAACCGTAATCCCGAAAACTATTTTGCAGATGTTGAACAGGCTGCATTTAATCCGGCAAATGTCGTTCCGGGTATCAGCTTCTCACCCGACCGTATGCTTCAAGGTCGCCTCTTCTCTTATGGCGATACCCAGCGCTACCGTTTGGGAGTAAATCACCATCAGATTCCGGTAAACCGCAGCCGTTGCCCGTTCCTGAATATGTATCATCGGGATGGACAGATGCGTGTCGATGGCAACCATGGCTCTACATTAGGTTACGAGCCCAACAGTTACGGCGAATGGCAGCATCAGACAGAATACAAGGAACCTCCTTTGGAACTTGATGGAGCTGCATATCAGTGGGAGTATCGTGAGGATGACTCCGATTATTTCTCTCAAGCTGGCGATTTGTTCCGTTTGATGACTCCGGCCCAGCAACAAGTTTTGTTTGAGAATACAGCAAGAGCTATGGGAGATATTCCTGAAGAAATAAAACTGCGTCATATCCGTAATTGTATGAAAACCGATACAAATTATGGTAAGGGAATAGCAGAGGCATTGGGTATATCTCTGACACATCCGGGGCTGGCAGAAGCTTGACCGGCTTTCACACAAAAAATAAATGAGGCAGATTTTCGTAATGAGATGTAAAACTGCCTTAAGTTATTGTAGATTATAGCAAAAGAATCCCTCTGTTACAACCTTGATTCATGACAGTATAAGGTAAGAACAGAGGGATTTTATCTTTTCACCAAGGTGAAGAGAATGTTTCACAAAAGTGAATATATCGTTTCACTTTGGTGGGGCGATATGACCACGTTGGTGAAACTTACAGGATAAACCGATATTTCATAAATAACGCGTTATTTTTTGCGAATACTTTCACAAAATTCGGATGGCGTAATCCCGACTCGTTTCTTAAACATCCGGCTCAAATGCTGTGGGTATTCGAATCCCAGTTCATCTGCTGCCTGAGTGATACTTGCTCCGGCTGCAAGAACACTTTTAACTCGCTGGATGATGTACTGATGAATGTAATTGCTTGCTGTATCTCCAGTTGCCTTTTTTATTAAATCTCCGAAGTAATTGGCCGACATACAGAGCTTGTCGGCACAGTATTGGACCGTAGGCAAACCACGTCTCAGCTGTATTTTTTCTTCGTAATAATCGCTTAACAAATTATCGAACTTCATGAGGATATCCGAGTTCTCCAATGTTCTGGTAGCAAACTGACGGTTATAAAAACGTTGACAAAAATTCAAGACCAGTTCGATATATCCTACTATAATCGCATTTTGGAACTCATCATGCTTGTTCTGAAGCTCATTCCTTATTTGCTGCATGAGTGAAACAAAGATATCATGTTCTTCATCCGTCATGTGCAAAGCTTCATTCACTCGATAATCAAAAAAAGAGTAATGCTTTATCTTTTTATCCAGTGGTGTGCCATGTAATAAATCGGGGTGAAATAGCAATGCCCATCCGGTAAGCATCACTTGCTCTCCATTGTCCTCTTTTCCTCCAATTTGTCCGGGAGCAACACAGATTACCGTTCCACTTTTATAGTCATATTTACCACAGCCATATGCCAGATCTATGTCTGCTTTATCGTGAAAAAAGATTCCGTAAACGCTGTAATTATTCAGACTATGCCGTATGGGAGAAACTTCTGCATATTCGATGACGCTGACCAGCGGGTGCTGGGCGGTATGTCCCAAGTAGCGACTGTAGTCGCTTACGCTTTTTATTTTCATAATCTTGCTCATAGTCAGGCCTCTGCGGGTTTATGTACATTCAAATCTTTTCATGCAAAAATATATGATTCCAACGAATTATCGAATAGCACTAAGTAAAAATCAGTAAAAACGATACGAAGTCCCTTTTTATTGTTACGTTCCCTTTTATGTGACTTTGTAATTTTGTCATAGTGAAGCATCACTCTTGTGGATAGAAGTTTTGGTGGTTATCATTTAAAAAAACGCAGATTATGAATAGAAGAGATTTTTTGAAAATGTCATCGTTGGCAACAATGTCGGCAGTGGGCATGTGGACTGGGATAACAGAGACTTTTGCACATGCTCCTGAGCAGAAAGAAAAATACCGTTCGTATAACACTGGCCTGGCCAGTTCCATGGAATATCGTAAACTTGGTGCTTTGGACGTTTCAGCTATCGGCCTTGGTTGCCTGCCTATGGTTGGCTATTATGGGGGAAAATATGATAAACATGAAATGATAGCTTTAATTCGCAGGGCATACGATGAAGGGGTAACTTTCTTTGATACAGCCGAAGTGTACGGACCACATACCAGCGAAGAATGGGTAGGTGAAGCTGTCGCACCCTTTCGGAATAAAATAAAAATTGGTACAAAATTCGGCTTCGGGGTAGAAGAAGGAAAACCTACTGCATTGAACAGCCGTCCCGATCATATCCGCCGTGCGGTGGAGGGATCATTAAAGCGTCTTCGTACCGATCATATTGATCTTTTGTACCAGCATCGTGTTGATCCGAATGTACCGGTAGAAGAAGTTGCCGGAGTAGTAAAAGAGCTGATACTTGAAGGAAAAGTGTTACATTGGGGAATGTCTGAAGCAAGTGCACGTTCTATCCGTAGGGCACATGCTGTTTGTCCACTTTCTGCTGTACAGAGTGAATATGCTATTTGGTGGCGTGAACCAGAAACAAAAATATTTCCTACATTGGAAGAGCTGGGCATCGGGTTTGTACCTTATTGCCCCTTAGGGCGCGCATTTCTGACAGGAGTTATTCATGCAGACAGCACTTTCTCGCGAAATGACCGTCGGTGGAACTTACCCCAGTTTCAGCCAGAAGCCCTGGAGCATAATATGCCTTTAGTATATCTAGTACAACAATGGGCTGAACGTAAAGGAATCACTCCTGCACAATTTGCACTTGTCTGGATGCTTTCACGCAAGCCGTGGATTGCACCGATTCCCGGGACAACTAATCCTCAGCATCTGGATGATTTTCTAGGTGCAGGGAAAATACGCCTTTCAGCATGGGAAATGGAGGAATTCGACCGTGATTATGCCAAGATAGATTTGATGGGACATCGTGCCGATCCGTTTACAGAAAGTCAGATTGATAAATAACGATAAAATGAATAAGTTCCTATTGCCAATATTACTGTCTGGAATTTTATGCTCATGTACTTGTACCAAGTTGCCAATGGCTGCTGATGGCATTGTGCGATTGTCAAAAATAGAAGTCTATCCGGAATATCTTGAAGAGTATTTGGAATATGCAATCAGGGTGGGAGAGATCTCATTACGTACTGAACCTGGTGTGCTGACAATGTATGCGGTCAGTGAAAAAGACGTGAGTTCGGGATAAGATATAGCTTATAAAAGTTGGTAATCTTGCAAATATTTTGCAACTTTATAGCTGTAAATCAATCAGTTATCAAAAACATAAGCGATGATTACCGAA
>ERZ809194.672-NODE-672-length-17361-cov-6.934647_pt1 | contig 17361 bp, 13 predicted proteins | sample MGYA00520517_ERZ809194 | MGnify/ENA primary metagenome ERZ809194 (study PRJEB31570, sample SAMEA3213003) | Homo sapiens | biome: human-gut; feature: human gut; material: fecal | place: Sweden | collected 2011 ... | reverse complement strand
GATGGAGCTCTTTTCAATTAGAATACAGCGCACTTTTCAATTAGTATCTACACCTGTGTATATCCTTTGCAAGAAAATAAGCACGTAAAAAAGGGAATGGTAGACATCCTACATGAAGGAAAGCTGGTATCAAAAACCCTCTTAATTTCCGACAAAGAACATCAGTATTGATACACTATAAAAAGCCTATACAGTTTTTTACAAGAACTGCCCCATGACTTTTTCTGCGCATGCATAACCTTCTTCATACAGACTGGTCAACTTCTTGATATCCTTCTCTATACGGTTGACAACAACCCGTTGTTCGGGACGGATTGCAATGATCCGACCTTCATCCTCCATCCGTTCAATCATTTCCAACTGTTGATTATAAACCTGACAACGCCGGCTTAACACAACGCGCAACCTTGGATAACGTGTATAAATAAACCGTGGTACCCGAATATCCTTCTCCGATTTACGATACCCTCTGTTCCGTGTCAATACGACGACATTGCGTTCATATCCCTGTTCTATGGCACGCAGTACAGGTATCGAATCGACTATTCCTCCGTCCAACATCGGACGTCCGTCGACATACGTAATGGGACAAACATAAGGCAAGCTGCTCGAAGCTTTTGCTATCGCCAGCAGGCGCTCTTTATCTTTCTTTTCTTCCAGGTAACAGGGACGTCCTGTCACACAGTTTGTTGTAACCATTTCAAACCGTGCCGGATTTTCATAATATGCCTGATAGTCGTACGGAAGCAATTCTTCTGGAAAAATCTCGTACAATAGTTTTTGGTCTAGTATGCTATGCTGATACCACAAATACTTCAACCCGATATAATGATACTTTGCCATCATATCGATATTGCTATATTTGGCACGTCCACGCTGATGCGACATGTAAGAAAGTCCGTTACATGCTCCAGCCGAAACACCGATACCATATGGAAACTCGATATGATGATCCATGAAATAGTCTAATACTCCGCAGGTAAAAACCCCACGCATGCCTCCTCCTTCAAGAACAAGGCCCATATTCTTCAAATCTAGTTTCATAACATACAATAGTTTAGTTTCACAAAGATACATTTTTTAGGAAAATGGTTAGGACATAATTCAATTTAATTTCCTACTTTTGCAACACTTATTACAATAATTTCACTTTAACAATTACAATATGTTCGAATCATCAGTATACCGCAATCGCCGTAAGGCACTTAGAGAGAAAGTCAGTAGTGGTATTATCCTGATACTGGGAAACAATGAAGCCCCTGCCAATTATCCCGATAATACATATAAATTCCGTCAAGACAGCTCGTTCCTCTATTTCTTCGGACATTCACATCCCGGATATGCAGGAGTGCTGGACGTTGATGCTGAGGAAGATTATTTCTTCGGCGATGACGTAACGATGGACGACATTATCTGGATGGGCCCTCAGCCTAGTGTAAAGGAACTGGGAGAACGTGTAGGAGTGAAAAAAAGTTTTCCGTTTGCACGACTGAAAGAAGTAGTAGGAAAGGCCATATCACAACGACGCAAGATTCACTTCCTGCCTCCTTACCGCTACGACAACATGATGCTTCTGGAAGATTTGACCGGAATCCGTGCTTCCATGACCAGACAACATGCTTCATTGGAGCTGATAAAGGCTGTAGTAAGCCTGCGTTCAGTAAAAGAAGCATGCGAAATTGAGGAAATAGATAAAGCCTGCAACATCGGTTACGAAATGCATACGGCTGCCATGCGCCTGTGCAAACCGGGAGTTTCGGAACAATATATTGCCGGCATACTGGATGGTATTGCTGCATCATACGGAAATATGGTATCGTTTGCCACTATCCTTTCACAGAACGGACAGACACTTCACAATCATGACCACAGCCAGATTCTTCAGACAGGCCGTCTGATGCTGACTGATGCAGGTGCAGAAAGCGTTACCAACTACTGTTCCGACCATACCCGAACCATACCTGTAGGCGGTAAATTTACTGACAGCCAACGTGACGTATACAGCATCGTACTGGCATGCCACGACCGTGCTTTGGAACTGGCTCGCCCGGGAGTTACTTACAAGTCTGTCCATCTGGATGTCTGCAAGGTACTGGCTCAGGGATTGAAAGATCTTGGATTGATGAAAGGCAATGTAGATGATGCCGTAGCAGCAGGAGCTCATGCGCTGTTCATGCCTCACGGTCTGGGGCATATGATGGGAATTGACGTTCACGACATGGAAGATTTAGGACAGTGCTACGTGGGTTACGACGATGAAACTCGTCCTTCCGATCAGTTCGGACTGGCTTCTTTGCGTATGGGACGTCGCTTGCAGGAAGGCTTCGTCATCACAGACGAACCGGGATGCTATTTCATTCCGGCACTGATCGACAAATGGAGAGCAGAAAATATTAATACTGAATACCTGAATTTCGATGCTATAGACAAGTTCAAGGATTTCGGTGGCATCCGTCTGGAAGATGATATTCTGATTACTCCGGAAGGTTCACGCTTTACTGGCGACAAGCGTATTCCTATTACTATCGAAGAAGTGGAAAAGATTATGAATGAACAATAATAAATAAACAAATAATAATTTAACCCTAAAAGAAACAATGAATAAACTTGTTGCGATTTTAGCTTTGGGTGTATGCTTCAGCAATGTATATGCTAAAGGCCCCAAAAAGAACAAAGCTGAAGAAGAAGGCTTTGTGTTTACAACTGTAAAGGAAAACCCTATCACCTCTATCAAAGACCAGAACCAGTCAAGCACTTGCTGGTCGTTCTCAACACTGGGATTCCTCGAAGCAGAACTGTTGCGTGCAGGAAAGGGAGAATTCGATTTGTCTGAAATGTTTGTTGTACACAAAACAATGGAAGACCGTGCTGTAAACTATGTACGCTATCACGGTGACGCTTCTTTCTCTCCGGGTGGAAGCTTCGAAGATATCGTAGTTTGCTACGAAAAATATGGTATGGTTCCTCAGGAAGCTATGCCGGGTATCATGTACGGCGATTCACTTCCTAACCATAACGAACTGGATGCTGTAGCTTCTGGTTATATGAACGCTATCGCTAAAGGCGGATTGAAAAAGCTGTCTCCGGTTTGGAAAAACGGTATCAAGTCTATTTATGACACATACTTGGGAGAATGCCCGAAAGAATTTACTTACAAAGGTAAGACTTATACTCCGAGAACATTTGCCGATGAAGTATTGGGTCTGAACATGGACGACTATGTTTCACTGACATCTTACTCTCATCATCCGTTCTACACTCAGTTCAATATCGAAGTACAAGACAACTGGCGTAATGCACTTTCGTACAACTTGCCTATCGACGAACTGATGGCTGTTATGGAAAATGCAATCAACACCGGCTATACTTTCGCATGGGGTGCTGATGTTAGTGAACAAGGCTTTACTCGTGATGGTGTAGCTGTATGTCCGGATGCTGAAAAAGGCGCTGAACTGACAGGCTCTGATATGGCACGTTGGTTAGGTATGAGCCAGGCAGACAAACGTAAAGAACTGACAAGCAAACCACTTCCTGAAATCACTGTAACTCAGGAAATGCGTCAGGAAGCTTTCGACAACTGGGAAACTACCGATGACCACGGAATGGTTATCTACGGTATTGCTAAAGACCAGAACGGAAAAGAATACTTCATGGTAAAAAATTCATGGGGAACTGAAGGCAAGTACAAAGGTATCTGGTATGCATCAAAAGCATTTGCTGCTTACAAGACTATGAATATTTTGGTAAACAAGCATGCCATTCCTGCTGACATAGCTAAAAAACTGGGATTATAATTAGTTAATATAGACCAATTATAAATAATTAAGCGGCTAATCTCCGAAAATAAATAGGAGATTAGCCGTTTTTTTCTTTCTTTTTTTCTAATTTTACAGATTGAATAACTAGGGTAAAAAGCTTTTTGCCCGTGTCTGAAAAAGAAAAGAAAGAAAAAATATATATAAATGAATTACAAATGGAATTATCAACCTCCGACACTAGAACAGCGGGAAGCAGCTAGAGCACTGGCTAAAGATATAGGAATCAGCCCTATATTATGCCGGCTTCTCTTGGAAAGAGGAATAACCTCTACTGCCGAGGCCAAACAATTTTTCCGCCCTCAGCTCAACGAACTGCATGATCCGTTCCTTATGAAGGACATGAGCATTGCAGTAGAACGACTGAACAAGGCTATGGGACGGAAAGAACGTATCATGGTGTATGGAGATTACGATGTAGACGGTACTACAGCAGTCGCATTGGTTTATAAATTCCTTCAACAGTTCTATTCGAACATCGACTACTACATCCCCGACCGTTACAACGAAGGGTATGGAGTATCGAAGAAGGGAGTGGATTATGCTGCCGAAACAGGCGTAAAGCTTATTATTGTATTAGACTGCGGTATCAAAGCCGTGGAAGAGATTACGTATGCCAAGGAAAAAGGCATCGACTTTATTATTTGCGACCATCATGTACCAGATGATGTGTTGCCGCCTGCTGTTGCCATATTGAACCCTAAGCGGTTTGATTCAACTTATCCGTACGATCACCTCTCAGGATGCGGTGTCGGATTTAAGTTCATGCAGGCTTTTGCCATCAATAATGGAATCGAGTTTCATCAGCTCACCCCACTGCTCGATTTGGTTGCAGTAAGTATCGCCTCGGACATCGTACCTATAATGGGAGAAAACCGCGTGCTTGCCTATCATGGGCTGCGTCAACTCAATTCTAATCCCAGTATCGGACTGAAAGCCATCATCGATGTTTGTGGTTTGTCCGAACGGGAAATCACGATGAGCGATATTGTCTTTAAAATAGGTCCCCGCATCAATGCATCCGGACGCATACAAAACGGGAAGAAGGCAGTCGATTTGCTGATTGAGAAAGACTTTCAGGCAGCACTCGAAAAGAGCAACCAGATAAACCAGTTCAATGAGACTCGCAAAGACCTGGACAAGAGCATGACCGAAGAAGCAAATAAGATTGTAGATCATTTGGAGAAACTGTCTGAACGCCGCTCCATCGTCATCTACAATGAAGCTTGGCACAAAGGAGTTATCGGTATCGTAGCTTCCCGATTGACGGAAATCTATTACCGTCCGGCTGTCGTTCTGACGCGTACAGATAATCTGGCAACAGGTTCTGCACGATCGGTTTCAGGCTTCGATGTGTATAAAGCAATCGAACATTGCCGTGACTTGCTGGAAAACTTCGGAGGACATACGTATGCTGCGGGACTTTCCATGAAGATTGAGAACGTACCGGAGTTTACACGACGCTTCGAGCAATATGTAACCGATCATATCTTGCCGGAACAGACCAGTGCGACGATAGACATCGATGCCCAATTGGATTTCCGCGACATCACACCGAAGTTTTTCTTCGATTTGAAGAAGTTTAATCCCTTCGGTCCGGATAATCCGAAACCCGTCTTCTCAACGCTGAATGTTTACGACTATGGAACAAGCAAGGTGGTGGGACGCGATCAGGAACACATCAAGCTGGAACTGGTGGACAACAAATCGAATAACGTGATGAACGGCATCGCTTTCGGACAAAGTTCGCAAGCACGCTACATCAAGACCAAGCAATCGTTCAATATCTGTTATACGATTGAAGAAAATACGCACAAACGTGGAGAAATCCAATTACAGATAGAAGACATAAAACCTTCTTTCTAAACAATACATAATGATGAATGAAGAACGGAAACTGATGCAGTAAGTTCTTTCATTCATCATTATTCTTTCAAGACTTTCATTTATAACTTCTCATTCAACACCGTGGACTATAAAAGCATACTGAAACAATATTGGGGATACGACAGTTTTCGAGGTATCCAGGAAGATATCATCAACAGTATAGGCAGCGGACGAGATACACTCGGACTGATGCCTACGGGAGGAGGAAAGTCTATTACCTTCCAAGTGCCTGCCCTCGCCCAACCTGGATTATGCCTGGTTGTCACCCCTCTTATTGCCCTGATGAAAGACCAGGTACGCAATCTGCGCGACCGGGGAATAAAAGCAATAGCTGTCTATTCGGGTATGACGCGTGAAGAAATTGTCGTGGCACTGGAAAACTGCATCTTCGGCGATTATAAGTTTCTCTATATTTCGCCCGAACGACTGGACACGGAAATTTTCCAGACCAAGCTGAAAAGCATGAAGGTAAGCATGATTACCGTCGACGAATCACACTGTATATCTCAGTGGGGATATGATTTCCGTCCAGCCTACCTCAAGATCTCAGAAATCAGAAAACTGCTTCCAGGAGTACCAGTGCTTGCTCTTACAGCTACAGCCACGCCCGAAGTGGTAAAAGACATTCAGAAACGACTGGATTTCAGAGAAGAGAATGTTTTCCGGATGAGTTTTGAACGGAAAAATCTTGCCTATATCGTCCGCCGCACAGAAAACAAGGCTGAAGAACTTCTTCACATCCTGACCAGTGTACAAGGTTCAGCCATTGTATATACGCGCAACCGTAAAAAGACAAAAGAAGTATCTCAATATCTGAATGAACAAGGTATTACTGCAACGTTCTATCATGCCGGACTGAACAATGATACCAAAGACCAGCGTCAGAAGGGGTGGATAAACGGAGAGTTCAGAGTCATGGTAGCAACCAACGCATTCGGTATGGGTATTGACAAGCCCGATGTACGACTGGTGGTACACATCGATTTTCCCGATTCTCCCGAAGCATATTTTCAGGAAGCGGGACGCGCCGGACGTGACGGACAGAAATCGTATGCGGTACTGCTATACGCACGAAGTGATAAAACCTTATTGAACAAACGCATAGCCGATACTTTTCCAGAAAAGGAATACATCCGTCAGGTTTATGAGCACATCAATTATTATTATCAGATGGCAATGGGCGACGGACTTGGCTGTACGTATGCGTTTAATATAGATGAGTTCTGCCAGAATTTCAAGCATTTTCCTATCCGGGTAGACAGTGCGCTGAAGATTCTTACCCGGGCGGGATATCTGGAATATACCGACGAACAGGATAATGCCTCACGCCTGATGTTCACACTGCGGCGTGATGAACTGTATCGCATCCAGGAAAATAATCCTGACACAGAGAATCTGATTCGCATCATTCTGCGTTCGTACACCGGTCTGTTCAGCGACTATGCCTATATCAATGAAGAAACGCTTGCATTAAGAAGCGGACTTTCCCGTCAGCAGGTGTATGAAACACTGGTACTGCTCACCAAACGGCACATTTTGCATTATATTCCGGGGAAGAAAACACCCTACATCATATATACACGCGAACGCCAGGAAAGTGAACGTATCGTACTGAACCGAGATGTTTACGAGGACCGGAAAGCCAGTTATGAGCAGCGAATCAAGGCCATGCTGGAATATGCCGATGCTGAAAACAAATGCCGGAGCCGCATACTTTTACAGTATTTTGGCGAGAAAAACGAACACAACTGCGGATTGTGCGATGCCTGTCTGGCGAAACACTCCTCGGGACTGAAACATGGAGAATTTGAAGACATACGCAACCAGATAATGGACATTCTGCAATCACCGTGCTCCTCCCACGATCTGCTGGAAGCTCTTCCGGGAGATAAAGAAAAAAATACAAAAGCCTTATCATACCTACTTGCAGAAGAAGTGATCGGACAGGAACACGGGAAACTATATATCTGCAAATGAACATATTTCTAATACCGATTGTTATATAAGAAAAACACTGAATATGAAATCTAAATTATCAATTTTACTGCTTGGCATAGCTGGTTGGTTTGCATCACAACCTGCAAATGCCTGTACAGGTATCACACTGAAAAGCAAAGACGGAACTACAATCGTTGCACGTACCATCGAATGGGGCGGAAGCAACCTGAACAGCCAGTATGTTATTGTTCCAAGAGGATATACGGCACAGTCGTACACTCCTGAAGGAATCAACGGAATGAAGTTTACGACACGATATGGTTATGTAGGACTTGCCGTAGAACAAAAGGAATTTATCGCTGAAGGCGTAAACGAAGCCGGACTGTCTGCCGGACTGTTCTACTTCCCGTCTTATGGAAAATACGAAGACTACAATGCTTCGGAAAAAGAAAATACAATCTCCGACCTTCAACTTGTTTCGTGGATATTAGGTAACTGTGCTACGCTGGATGAAGTGAAAGAAGCGGTAAAGAGTGTACATGTAGTCAACATCGACCCGCGTTCGTCTACTGTTCATTGGCGGTTTACCGATGCAGAAGGCAAACAGCTAGTGTTGGAAATTACAGGACAGACTCCGCATTTCTTCGAAAATACATTGGGAGTGCTGACCAACTCTCCGGGCTTTGAATGGCAGCTTACCAACCTGAACAATTATGTGAATCTCTTCCCGGGAACAGCTCCGGCACAAGATCTGGGAACTACTCCATTGAAATCGTTCGGAGCAGGAAGTGGATTCCTGGGCATACCGGGTGACGTAACTCCTCCTTCACGTTTCGTACGTGCGGCTTTCTATCAGTCGACTGCCCCACTGCAGGATTCTGCCGAGAAAACAGTGCTTCAGGGCTTTCAGATTCTGAACAACTTCGATATTCCGGTAGGCATTGAATTCCCATTGGGAAAAGTTCCTGCCGACATTCCAAGCGCTACACAGTGGACATCGGCTACCGATATGACAAACCGGACTATCTATTACCGAACCATGTACAACAGTGCGATACGAAGCATCGACTTGCGGACCATTGATTTTGCTAAAGTGAAATACCAGGCCATCCCGCTGGACAACGTCAGCCAGCAGCCTATCGAGCAGATCAAGGTATCTCCATCTCCCAAGTCCGGTCGCAAATAGAAAGATAATCCATTTCGGGACGACTCCCGAAAACCAAAGCATAGAACGAGGTATCTCTATGCTTTACCCCCATAATCTGTTTCATTAACTCATCCCCCACGGGTGGCATCTCGAAATCGGAAATCATTACCACATCCGAGCGATGCCACCCGTTTGTCTGTATCAAACGGACAGCTTCTTTCAATGCCGGAACCATATTGGTTCCTCCGTCGAAACGATAATTCAGGAAATCTGCCAGTAAAGGGAAATCTGCACGCAAGTCCTTTATCAGCATGCAGTGGATATCTTCGGCAAAATTAATAACATAGCATTTGCGATGCGTGCCGTCTACCAACTTTGCCACAGCCAGCAGAGCCGACTTTGCCAGTATCTCACGCTTCCCCTGCATAGAGCCTGACGTATCCAGACAAACCACAAACGGTCCCTGTCCGCTTACCGGCTTTCTGCCTTTTTGAAGTACCGAACTGTCTTCTGCCGAACGACTGTCGAACACCTGCAAACGCTTCTCTACAAACTTCTGCATGAATACCGGACGAAGTGCCTCATCCGTCAGGTAACAATATTCTACCGGAAGCAGATGATTCAAATCGTTTCCCAATGTTATACCCTCGATATCACTGCGTATAGCATGACGTACCAGTTGCTCTTCGCGTACTCCTCCCAACGGATCGAAGCTACGTTTCTCACCCTTACTGTGCTTTCCTAACACCCGCACCAGTTCACGAATGTGGCGATTCTGCTCCATAGCCTTCTCATAAGGCACGATACGCCGGTAAAGTTCCGGACGGTTCAACAACAACCATCTGACGCGCGAACCTGTCACATCGGCAACCGTTTTCAGTCCGTTCTGCTTGTCGAGCAAAACAAATCCTTCACACAACGACCCGATGTGATGATACTGATAATCGTACTCCTTGGTTGTGAGCAAGCGATGCCATTTATCCAGAAAAAGTTCCTGCAGGAGCTTCCGTTCGGGACTGAGCAAAGGCAGACGCTCCAGCCGCTCAATATAGTAAGCAACATCAAGCTCTGCAAGCGAATAACGTTTCCGGAAAGCTGCCTGCATACGATAAAGAAAATCCAGAAAATCAGACGGAAGCAACTGTTCATGCTCGTAAAACACCTCCCATTCGGGCGTATAGCGCGAATAAAACTCCTGCAACGAAGGAGCCGTCTTCCGGTAATAATCCCACACCGTTTCCTCCAGTTCACCGGGAAGCACCGTACCACGCTGTAAAGCTTCGCCCAGGCAATCAAAGCACCTGCGCCGAAGCTCCTCCAAATAAATCGTTTTCAGATCCTTGATCCGGATACTCCTCGTTCTCTTTTCGGTACGCATGTTTCAGTTCATCAAGTTCATTCTTATATTTTGCCAGCGAATCCTGCTGCACACGCAGCATCTCTTCCATCGTCCGGCGCTGTCTGTCGCCCAAGAACAGATGATTGCGGCAATACTCCATCTCTGCTTCGAAAAACTCCCTCGTTCCGGCATCCACCCGCGAAAGAAGCTCTTCCAGTTCCCGGAAACGAGCGTTTAAATCGCTTTCCGGACGCACTTCAATTGCCGGAAGCGGTTCCGCATCGGGATTACAGCGCAAAGGATATTCATAATTGTTGATAAATACCGAACGTCTTCCCTTACGGAGAGAATAGATTTTGTTCTGAGGAATCTTCCCGCGCATGGAAAGATCGTACTTCTTCAGGATAAAGCACTGCGATTTATATTTGTCTTTATGCAAGTAGAAGAGTTTCCCCGTATCATCGAGCGACTGGAAGTCGGAAGCAAACATCAGCAGACGTCCTGCCAGCCGTACCCGCTCTATCTGGTAATAATACGAATCTACCAGTGTCAGTCCGGGATCGTGATTTTCACGTACCGTACCTTCTGCCATCAGTTCCTCCTTCAGTGCCTGCAACTCACGGTCCACTCCCTGCAAGTTCAGCAGATAACCTTCAGCACTCTGCCGTATCGCTCCGGCAAGCATTTCTTCTGTTATATTCTTCTGTGTCACATCACTCCACAAGCAATGTGCCAGCAGCAGACAGTCCGACAGGCGAACAGCTTCCGAACCGTTCAGGAAAGCCGACGTACGAAGCAGTTTGACAATCTTTTTCCAACGGCGGTCGGACACATACAGAGGAAGTTCCGCAGATTCTTCGTTCTGCAAACGACGGTTGTACTCCTCCATCTTTTCCTTCAGCAGATGGATGACTTCGAAAATGGAATAATGCAAGGTTATGCCCGCTATCTGCTGCTGCCATCCGGCATACTCCTCGTCACCGATGGCTAGTTCCTCCGGCACACATGGCTCACTCTCATCGGCAGAAGCAATCATCCGGTCGAAATCGGACAAATCTTCCACTCCCGTCACCATGACACGCAACAGAAAACGGTTCCACAAAGCCTCCAGTCCCTGTCCTACCGCCGGCAACTCATTCGATGCTGCTACCAGTCCCTTGAGCGGAAGCTGCATCGTCAACCGTCCGTTGCGGAAAATTTTCTCATTGATAGCCGTCAGCAATACATTCTGAATAGCAGGTCCCGCCTTCCAGATTTCATCCAGAAACACCACCGTAGCCGAAGGCAAATAGCCCTCGGTGACACGTTCGTACGTATCGCCTTCCTTTAGCTTTGAAATAGAAACCGGTCCGAAGATTTCATCGGGCGTACTGAAACGCGACATCAGATACTCGAAAGCCTCTCCCCGGCGGAAAGCCAGTTTCAGCCGGCGTGCCACCATACTCTTTGCCACTCCCGGAGGTCCCAGCAAGAAAATACTCTCACCTGCCACAGCCGATAACAACGACAGTGCAATAACATGCTCCTTGCCGAACACACGCTCGTTCAGCTGCTGCAACAACTGTTGTATGCGTAATCTCAAATCGTCCATGCTTTACGGTTTTAATTGATTTTTCTTTGCCTGCCAAACTACTCTTCCCGTCTGCATCACGACAGACAGAAAAATCAGTCCCAGTCCGGTATAGAAACTGAAATTCAGATCTTTCGCCTCACGGAAAATAATCATAGCCAGAATAATGCTGTAAATAGGCTCCAGATTGTAAGTCAGATTAAACGTAAACGCTGAAATCTTCTTCAACACCTGTATCTGAAGAATGTACAGCAAGACGGTACAAACCGAAGCGAACAGCAGCAAATAGCCGAAATCAGTAGCCGAAGGCAATATGGTTGGTACAGGAAAGAAATACAAATATACAGGAAGCATACAGGTCAGTCCCGCAAAACCTCCTCCCATTTCATACAGCAAGGTAGTGCCCGACGGATAACCCGAAGCCACTTTCTTGTTGCAGATGGTAAACAGGGAAGCCAGCGCCGACGACACGACTCCCATCAGTATCCCCGCACGGTAACGGGTGTCGAAGTGAAAGATAAGCACAATGCCCGCCACTCCTACCAGACTGAACAATATCTCACTTGCCGATACCCAATGCCGGTTGATTACCGGATCGAACAAAGCTGTGAAAAAGCTCATCAGCGACAGACAGACCACTCCGATGGATACGTTCGACGCCTTGATACTGCCATAGAAAAACAGCCAGTGAACGGCAAGCAACAGTCCCACCGAAGCAATACGCAATGCATCGCGGGCAGGAAGTTTCCGCAGTTTCTTCAGCAGAAAAAGTACGATATAAAACAATACACCAGCCAAAAGCATCCGATACCACACCAGCAGTCCTTCATTTAATGTAATCAGTCGACCGAAAATACCTGTACCTCCGGCTATCAGTACCGAGAGATGAAGTTTGATAAAAGCCTCTTTCATTCGTTTTATTTTTTTCGGCGCAAAGGTACAAAACAATTTTGTAGCACGAGAAGCGAACGCTACAAAAAGACATGGCATTAGAATTAACAAAAAGACAGAAAAATACCGCTTACATAAACAAGTAAGGGCAAAACTTCCCAACCAACTGACAAGCCTCAGTGACAAAATCCTTCTTCTGTACGCCGGAAAGACTCTTCCTGTGAAAAATGATAGTCTTCGAACAACCTTTTTAACAAGTAAACGGCAGTATCTGACAGATATTCCCGCGAAAAGGAAAGGATTTTCCCGCGGAAACAGACAGACTTTCCTGCGGAAAAAGAAAAAGAAGCCCACAGCCCGAAAAACTTTTGTACAATTTTTCTCAAAACATCGGGATGTTTTACTAAAGACATCGAGATGTTTTGAAAAAACATGCCCAGAAAAGAATGAAAAGCTCTCTGCAAACAGCCTGAAACAGCCAGATGCGTGCATGCAACCATCAACAACAGACTATCATTTTTCTTGCTATTCCGACTGATATTATCCGAATGTTTCTGCCACGCATACTTTACAAAGCAAAAACACGACTTTACATTTATTCTTCTGACATTCGGGAAATTACCAGCTTCACACCGCTGCGTTTTTTACACCAGCCCTCTCCTGTTGCTCGAAAGAAGCGATTCTCAGAGACGTGGATTGACAGTTTGTCAAAAAGAAATAGTTTCATTTGTTCGTATAATAAAAAAAGAACATTGAATATGTTGATAAAAATAGGTAAATCATTACAGATTAAAAATACAGTTCACGAATGATTAATTAAAAATTATATATATAAGAATTATAAAAAACAAAAAAGAATAGTTTAATTTGCATCATCATATTTTTTATAATGTAAAACTAATATATTATGAATCAAATAAAACTTCTAACAACAACTTTTTGCTTAGGTATTACTTTGTCTTGTCTAACATCATGTAATAATCAAAGTAAACGTGATATTAATGCCATTAAAGCATTGGCAGAAAATCATGTACAAGAATTAGAGATATCTCAATTATTAGAAGAATTTATCCTTTCATTAGATAATGATACCACTGGTGTATGCTACACTTTAGTTATGCCCAAACAATCATTACTTCGACTAATGAAAAAAGAGACTTATGCAACTCCCGGTGGAATACAAAAGGTTAGAGAAACTCTTGTAAAAAGATATATATATGGACAGAACTATATTGACTCTTGTATTAATGATAAAAAGGAAGATAAGGATTGGCTTATTAACAATACCTTCAATGAACCGATTAATCCAATTTGGGAACAAATAATTAAAAAATAATTTACTCATGAAATATCATCATTTTTTATATATTATAATAATCTTATTATTGGAATCATGTAATAATTCTAACAATTGTCATTCCGTTAATCATGATTTAAAAGAATTGGTTGATGTAGGATATTCTATAAAAGAACTTTCCATTAGAACAGACTATCCAGAATCAGAGCTTATTGAAGCTTATCAAAAAGACACAGAAATTCTTTCAGACTCAGCTAAAAACGAAAAAATACACCTGCTATACGAATTAAACAAAGAAGAAAAAATTATTCCTATATATAAAGCTAAAATTTCTGCTTATGATGGAATATGGCAAGTATACACGAAAGCTCAAAATCTTCCCAGAGTATCACTTTATACAGGAATTGGAGTTACAAAAGCAGCAAACGCTCTAATGAAAAGAAAATCACTAAGCGAAGAAGATTCAATAAAAGCCCTTATTGGTTACATTAACATGAAATATGCACTTGAAGATATGCCTCCTTCAATAGATAAATATTTTACAAAAACATCATCTCTTAAAGACATTATTGTACCACAAAGCTTTACACGCAACTATCCGGACAATATCAAATTAAAAACGGAATATTACATTTGGCAAAATGAGCAGTTTGAGTTAAAAGCAAATGAGAACCTCAAAAAATCCATAGAAACTAAGGTAGATTCACATATCCGAAAATCTATAGACCAATTCATAACAAAAGATCTTAATTCAATTATAAATACAGGAAGAACTTTCTTTAAAGACTCTCTTGATACGGATAGTTTCTACAGAAGAAAACTAAACCAAAGATTATGTTTAGATAGTCTTGATAAAAGTATCCAAAACGAAATCATCACATATTGCATTTCTGTAAATTGTAGCCGAGCAATCTTAATAGAAGAGGTTTTGAATTATCAAGATTTTTCCAAAAGTTTAAGTATAGAAGACAAAAAAATAATGTCCAATTATATCACAAATATTGAAGGTCTGGCAATGATCATACAAAAGCAAAAAGAAAATCTAGGAGTTGATGCTGCGATTATTGCAATTACTACTCCTTTAACAATATTTACTTCTGGAGCTATTAATCCTCCAACAACAATGATATCAACACAAGGTTTTAAAGCCTTTTTATTAGAGTTATTTGAATATGAAGGCATTGATAAAATATTCAAGACTTTATTTAATTATGACGCATCTGAAAACAATATAAAAAAAGCTACATTAGAAATACAAAAAGATTTAAAGGAGCAATTAAATAACCATATGTCTAAATCTCTAAATTCAAAAGGAAATTATTTTGATGCTCTAAACGAGAACACTACAAACTACTACAATAATGTCCGTGCATTTTTTAACATTGAGAATAATTATGAATAAGTTTATTTTTATTTTGATTTCATGTTTGCTTACATCTTTTGTAAGTTGCAAAAGAATTACTAAAGATGGTACAAAAGATATAGTAGAAACTGTAGTAAAATCCACCAGCAATAAACTATTAACTTACTCCGAAAAAGATTTAGGTAAAACTTTATTTAAGAGTGTAAGTGTACTATCTACAGATTCTAGAAATTATCTATTAGAACTCCTATCAGATAACCCCAAATTACTGATATTTTTTAAAGACAATCCTAAATTTGTCAGTTCATGGGATTATTTACGAAAACATTTACCCTCCGACTGCAAAAATCCAGAATTTTTAAAAATGTTCATATATGCAAACGATTATTCATCGTATGGTGGTAATAAAATAGAAAACTATGTTTACAAAAAGCTAAAAGATGGAAGTATTGATGTTTTTTATCGTGATGGGACAACCATCTTAGCAAAAATTAAACCTGGCAAAATTATTGAGGTTATAGGTAATGATGTTAATAACTGGTTTTTACAATTAAAACCATTTCCTAAGACTAAATATGTAATAAATAATGCAGAATATTTAACCGACGATTTAGGAAGAATCATAAAAGCAAAATCTAAAATTAACCCAACAAATTTAGAAGGACAAAAATATCGTGACAGTAATGTACAACGTCAGATGGCAGCCTTAAAAGGAAGTTTTTTAGGAGATGATGCAGGGCACCTTATCGGTAATCAATTTGGTGGCAGCTCCAATATGATTAATCTTGTCCCTATGAGTTCCGCTCTCAATAGACAAGGAGGAGATTTTGCTAAAATAGAACAAAAACTTACAAAAGCTTTGAAAGAGGGAAAAGATGTTGATATAGAAATCATATTAAAATATCCAGTAAATCCTAGTGGAGTACAGCGACCAGAATGGTTTGAAATAACTTATTCTATTGATGGAATAAAAAATATTGAACTACTTAAGAACATCGCATAACATTTATAAAATGTAGATTCTGAAAGACATTGACAGGTTATATCGGATAAGAAAAGAAATATATTAATTAATAAACTCTATTCCAAACCGATATAACCTTTATTCTAAATATAACTATCATAATAAACCAAACAAATCATTTACTCAATCTTCATGCTCTGCATCTGCTCTTTGGTTATTCCAAAACGCTTGCCGTACTGTATCCAGTAACGTGTGGAAGCCCAGATAAACAAACGCTTATTCAGCGGCATGGTAGCTTGTATGTTACAATATTTACCGTTACCGACAGATTTTGCCAGTTTCCTGATTGCCCTCACAGCTATGTAACGGAACGGAGTGCCGAGTATCGCCTCTCCACTTCCCAAAGCCAACACAGATCCTGTGCGATAACCGTTTTTCCGACAAAAGAAACGGAGCATTTCCAAAGCAATATCGTTTTGGTGGTATTCCAGAAAACCGCAATTTATCAGAACTGATACAACAGGCTTCCGCTCCGGTGGGTTGACTTCCAGATACTTCAGGAAATCCAGTACCCCCACTGGAAGCGAATCGGCATAAAACGGAAAGACCAACAGTACATCGGAATACTCTAACATTTTCTGACACAGTGCGGCATGGTTGGTCTTCGATATATTGAAATAATCCGACGGTAACTTACAAGCGGTGGAGAATATTTCAGCATATCGTCTGGAATTAGATTTCGGAGCTCGCGGACTACCGTTAAGAATCAGTACTTTTCCATCTTTCTACCATATCTTTTACCACATCGTTCAACATGGTTTCGGTTGTAAACCTTACTTCATAACTCTCAAAGTTCATATTGGCTGCATTGCGGGCAACCAGCTTTCTGAATAGCTTCTTTTCTTCGGACGAAATATCGCCGTAAGCAAGAATAGTAGCTTTCTTCGGCATTACGGCACGCTGCACGTGATGGGTTTCTCCCTTGTAAATGCGTATAAATGCCTGCTGTACAAGAATGGCACGCTCCAGCATGGTCTTCATCACACTGTCATATCCGCCATAGCAGAACCGGCTGACATACAGAACTGTGTCGCTGGCTGCATATTCCGGCGGATACCCGTTCAGCATTTCCGGTGATATCCGTTCAGTC
>ERZ809194.648-NODE-648-length-17842-cov-56.106032_pt1 | contig 17842 bp, 18 predicted proteins | sample MGYA00520517_ERZ809194 | MGnify/ENA primary metagenome ERZ809194 (study PRJEB31570, sample SAMEA3213003) | Homo sapiens | biome: human-gut; feature: human gut; material: fecal | place: Sweden | collected 2011 ... | reverse complement strand
AAATTGAAAAAAATACTCATTTTTCAAGTAATTTTGAAATCAATCATATATTTATATATAAAGGAAGGATATTAATGACTGTATATGATGACTATAATGATTGCATTGTGGATGGTATTATAACAAATGATGATGATACCATAACATGCGGTGAATATTAAATTTGAATGTAATCTATCTATTTCAATAGATGCTTTATATGTATGTTTGTAGTTTTAGACATTGTTAAGACTTAATTTATTTTAATGTTATTTTTGCGGATGGTGGCTTGTGAAAGTAGCCATCCGTCTTTTAGAAGAATCTCTTATAAATTATTATATATCTTAGAGCAGTCTAAACTCATTGTTTTTAATTAATCTTTGCCTAGTCAGTGTTTTCATTGGCTAGGCTTTTTGTATTTATTATAATAATATTGCAATATTTTAATAATGAAGTATATAAGAAACTTTAGTGCGCACACAGACTATGAGGCAGAACTGAGCAAGATTCCTACTCCATCGGTCTCATATTGTCAGAAGGAGAATGAATGTCACTTCATGCCATCTAACGTTATAATGTTCAAGGTTGGTGACTTAAATGGAAACACCAATCAAACCGTGACGGTATTTTATTATGAAGGTGGAAGCGAAACAATTCCAATTACAGAGGGAAACAGGTGGTATGTTGTTAATGTTCCAAGTGGTAAAAGTGTTACCGACATTAAAGGCAGCCGACTCAATAGTGGTGTACCATCTAAAACGATAATTTCAGCAAAAATAATGTCAATAGATGGTTGGTCGGATTACGGATTTGGTAAAGGTATGTATAGAAATATTGATTTCATCAATTGCGATTTTTTCTCTTTAACTACCATGGACGGATTGTTTAATGGAAATAGAAATGAAACCCTAGATGCTGTTAGTAATCTTGACACTTCAAAAGTTACTAGCATGTCTAAAATGTTTGCAAATTGTGACAAACTTCAAGCCCTAGACGTTAGCAAATTTGACACTTCAAAAGTTATTAATATGTCAAGTATGTTTGTTTTTGGATGAGCAACTTCAAGCCCTAGACATTAGCAAATTTGACACTTCAAAAGTTATTAATATGTCAAGTATGTTTCAATACTGCAAAAAAATTCAAAGCCTAGATTTAGCTAATTGGAATGTTTCAAATGTTACTGACATGGGAGATATGTTTAATGGCTGTAATAGTCTTCAAACCTTGAATTTAAGCAATTGGAATGTTTCAAAAGTTACTGACATGAGTTTTATGTTTTATGGCTGTTCTAGTCTCCAATCCTTGGGTGTTAGCGGTTGGAACACTTCAAATGTTACTAGCATGAGTTATATGTTTAATGGCTGTAATAGTCTCCAAATTTTGGATTTAAGCAGTTGGAATGTTTCAAAAGTTACTAGCATGAGTGGTATGTTTAAAGGTTGTAATAGTCTTCAAACCTTGGATTTAAGCGATTGGAACACTTCAAAAGTTGAGTATATAGAAGAAATGTTTAAAAGTTGCTCTAGCTTGAAGACAATTTACATGAGGGGCTGTAACCAAACAACCATAGATAAAATCAAGGCACAGTTGGAGAAAGATAAATTAAAGAATGTTACAATAATAACAGAATAATATGATATTTATTGGTGATTGATTTCGGCATAGATTTCAATCACCTTTTTTAATATATATAAAAAAATTATTGTATAATAATGGGAAAAATACCTAGAATCAAGTTCTACAACTCAGTCGTTAAGAATAAGATGCCAGAGGCTGAAACATCCTCAATTGGAGAGCTTTTCATAAACGCAAATGCTGAGAGGCCTTTCATATCAACCAAGGATTCCAATGGTGACATGAAGAAAGTCATCTTTGAAGATGAAATCAACGCTGATTTGGATGCTGAGGAAACCGCAAGGAAGAACGCAGATGATGAGCTTCAAGAGAATCTTGACGCTGAAACAAAGGCAAGGCAAGATGCTGATAATACACTCACGACCAATCTCGCCAATGAGGTATATAGGGCTAAGAAAAGTGAGGAAGCACTAGGCAACCGCATAACTGACGAAACCCAACGTGCAACTGATGCGGAAACTACTCTAACCAACAACCTAAATAAGGAAATCCAAGATAGAACGGATGAAGTTGCTAGGCTTGACACTAAGATTGAGACGGAGACTTCAAGGGCAACTTCTGCTGAGAAAGTCTTGACGGATAATCTAAACAAGGAAATCCAAGACAGGACAAGTGAGGTAGCACGCCTTGACGGTAGAATTGACACTGAAATCCAAGACCGCAAGGATGCAGATGCTGCTATAAGGGAGGAACTTAGTGGAAACACAGAGGAATTGAAAAACGCCCTATCAGCTGAGACAAAAGCAAGGGAAGATGCTGATAACCTTATCACCAAGAATCTGAATGCTGAGATAGCAAACAGGAAGTCAGAAGTTTCTAGGTTAGACACCAAGATAGAGACAGAGACTTCAAGAGCCAAGACCGCTGAATCAGCATTGACAGACAGTTTGAACGCTGAAACTGCAAGAGCAAAGGATGCAGAAAAGGTCTTGACGGACAATCTCAATGCAGAGATAGCCAACAGGAAGTCAGAAGTATCAAGGCTTGATACCAAGGTTGAAGCAGAAACCACTAGGGCAACTGAGGCTGAGAAGGTTCTCACCAAGAACTTGAATGATGAGATAGCAAACAGGACTTCTGAGGTATCAAGATTAGATACCAAGATTGAGACTGAAACCCAACGTGCAACTGAGGCTGAAACAGCCCTTACAACCAACCTCAATACAGAGATTGCAAGAGCAAAGGAAGCAGAAAAGGTTTTGACAACCAATCTCAATCAAGAAATCCAAGATAGGACTGATGAGGTTACTAGACTTGATAAGAAGATTGAGACTGAGACCACAAGGGCAACAAATGCTGAAACCACTCTCACCAAGAACTTGAATAAGGAGATTCAAGACCGCAAGGATGCTGTAACGACACTTACCAATAAGCATAATGAAGACGTTTCCGCAATTACCAAGTCTATCACTGACAATAAAGTGAAGATTGTGAAGGTTGCTGATTCACTTTTACCTGCAAATGTAAAAGAAGCCTTCAAGTTGACAAATGGTCTTGATGTCCAATTAGGTGAAACCATCAACATATATAAGGATTCTAGCTTGCAGAAGGTAGAACTAGTTGACCAAAAGTTGAGGTTTAGCTACATCAATGCTAGCGGTGGGACAGACGTTGTTGATATTGATTGCTCAAAATTCTTGGCTGAATCTGAGTTCAAAGATGGCTTCCAAGTTCATGCGGATGGTACGGTATATGTAAGGATTGCAGACGATTCTGAAAGTTACTTGACGGTTGATGAGAACGGATTGAAATTCAGTGGACTAGATTCATTAAATGATGATATAAATTCCAAGATTGAAGCTGAAACCCAACGTGCAACTGAGGCTGAAAAGGTCTTGACAACCAACCTCAACGGTGAGATTGATAGAGCAAAGGAAGCTGAAAAGGTTTTGACAACCAATCTCAATCAAGAAATCCAAGATAGAACTTCTGAGGTTGCAAGGCTAGACACCAAGATTGAGACTGAGACTTCAAGGGCAACTGATGCGGAGAAAGTCTTGACTGATAATCTTGCCAAAGAAACCCAAGACAGAACTGATGAAGTTGCACGCCTTGACGGTAGAATTGGCACAGAGATTCAAGACCGCAAGGATGCAGACACAGCGATAATGGAGGAGCTTAGCGGAAACACTGAGGCATTGAAAACCGCCTTATCTGCTGAGACAAAAGCAAGGGAAGATGCTGATAACCTTATCACCAAGAATCTTAATGCGGAGATAGCAAACAGGAAGTCAGAAGTTGCACGCCTTGACACTAAGATTGAAGCTGAAACCCAACGTGCAACTGAGGCTGAAAACACCCTTACAACCAATCTCAATGCTGAGGTAACTGCAAGGGAAAATGCTGATACTGCAATTACAAAGTCTATCAATGATGAAATTGAGAATAGGACTTCTGAGGTTACTAGGTTGGATGCGAAGATTGATGCTGAAACGGAAAACCGAGTTGCTGATAAGAAGTCATTAACAAGTTCAATTACTGCTGAAACCACTAGGGCGACTTCTGCTGAGACCACAAACAAGAATGCCATTGATGGTGAGGTGACAAGGGCTAAGGGTGTTGAGAAGTCATTACAAGACCAAATCACCAAGCTTAAAAATGACACTTCATCTACAGATGCGCTGAATGCTGAGATTTCCGCAAGGACTGAGGCAGACAAGGCATTGGAAGCTAAGATAAATGAGATTGGTGATACTGCATGCAAGGTTACTGATGTTAAGGTTGATGGCGTTTCTGTTGTGGCTGAGAAGGTAGCAAACATTGACCTTTCAAGTAAGGCTGATGTTTCTGCATTGACAGCTGAGAAGACAGCAAGGGAGAATGCTGATACCAAGTTGACAACCTCAATCACCAAGGAAGTAAGTGACAGGAAATCAGAAATAACTAGAGTTGAAGGCGTGATTGCTAGTGAGACTTCTGCAAGGGTTTCTGCCATAACATCACTAAATTCTGAGATTGCAGATTTGAAGGCTAATGGCGGTAAGATTCAAGATGTTACTGTTAACGGTATTTCAGTTGTGGCTAACAAGGTGGCTAAGATAGACCTTTCAACTTACTTGGACAAGTCAACATACAACATTGATAAACAGGCAATTGATGATACTCTTTCAAAGAAAGCTGATTTGGTCAACGGTAGGATTCCACTTGAACAGTTAGGAAATCTTGATACCAACATCTTGATAATTGCAAATGACCTTCCAACAAGTGATATTAAGGAGAACAAGATTTATCTTGTCCCAAGTCAGACAAGCGGAGAATCAAACGTATATACGGAATATGTTTACATCAATTCAGCTTGGGAAATCCTAGGAAGCTACACTTCTAGTGTTGATACTTCCAATTTTGTTTTGAAGTCAGAGTTGGAGGCTGATGAGCAAGCAATTGCAGCAGCGTTTAACGTGATAAGGAAAGAATATACTGATAAGTTTACCAATATTGACCTTTCCAAGTATTGCTTGAAGAGCGATTATGATGCTTTGAAGACCAACTATGATACCTTAAAAGCAACTCTTGATGACGTTGTGAAGAGGTTGACAGCTATTGAAAATGATACAACCATAGAGGCAGTTGGTTACTAATATATGATTTAAGGATAAGGTGATAAAAAATATCGCTTTATCCTTATTTTTTTCTCAAATTCTTTGTATTTTTTAAGATTACCATATATTTATATATAAAGAAAGATGATACAATGGAAGTAATTGGAATAATACTGATGGCAGTTGGAGTAATTGGTGCAATTGCCACTTCACACCTTATAGGTGCAATGCTGTTTGCCAAGTGGGAAAAACATAACAAGAAAAAGGAAGAGGAAGATGAGAGGTGAAATATGGAAGGTAATTGAAGGTTACTCACTTTATGAGGTGAGTAATATGGGAAGAGTAAAGGTAAGTGAAAGGAAGATAATTACTAGTGGTGAAAAAAGAACTTGCAGCAAGACCATCAAGGAAAAAATCTTGAAGCCCCATCCCAACAAGAATAATGGCTATTTGCAGATTATGCTAACACCTGATGATGGAGGGAAAAGGAAGCTTCTTTATGTCCATAGGTTAGTTGCTCTTGCATTCCTAGAGGAATCTGAATATAAAACGGTTGTTCACCTTAACATGAAGAGAACAGATAACCGTGCAATAAATCTCCAATGGGGAACGCCAAAGAGAACACCAAAGACCAAGATAAAGCGTTGGTGGATAGTCAAACAGAAACTATTGAATAATGCTTGCATAGCCATTTATAATGGGTTTGAGCAATTGGAAAAAAACGGATTTCATAAAACTTCAATACTTGCAGCATCACATAACAAGTATTTAAGCGGTAAGAAACTGACGGATATATATAAAGGCTATAGGTGGGAAGCCACTAAGCACACAGAAAAGGAAGAGGAACAAGAGAATGGCGAAGATTGAGAATATTTCTAATACAAGAATGGTTGACACTAGTAACTATCTACCTGCTACACAGCTATACATTAAGAACGTGGAAGATTACCTATTGGGAAAATACGGTGAGATAAAACCAGTTTGGGTTGGATTGCTTGATAGCCTTGCATTCCAATATGACATTTTTCAAATGAGCAAGGAAGCAATCAGAACCAACGGAATGGTTACCCAGACTTCAAGGGGGTTATGTCCAAATCCATCAATCAAGATTATGAATGATGCTAGCATACAAGTTCAGAAGCTAGTACAATCATTGGCAATATCACCAATGGCTGAATCCAAGCTGAAAATGGAAGAGAAGGACACAACAGATGAATTTTTGTCAGCTCTAACTAACTAAAGATAATGACTGAGGTATGGAAAGTAATTGAAGAACACCCACAATATGAGGTGAGCAATCTAGGAAAGGTGAGGGATATTGAAAACCACTCACCTTTACCTATTATATACAATGTGGTTTCTTTTGACAAGTTCAAGACCTTTGTCAATGTAGCTAGGTTGGTTGTTGATGCCTTTGACAAGGAAAACAAGGGCAAGAAATACTATTGGAAGAATGGGAATCAAGAGGACTGCAGGTTATCAAACATAACATTTGAAAGACCAAAAGGGTTAAGGAAAAAACCAATAAAGAGGCGTTTTGGTGAGGTTGTTCAGCTGACATTGGATGGTGAGTTTGTGGCTGCATTTCCAAATGCTTGGAAGGCAGCTCTTATGAACGGAAAGAAGGGCGCAAATTCCAAGATTTCTGATGTATGTGATATGATAAAACCTTCAGCAATCGGTTATAAGTGGATGTGGAAGGAGGAATATGATGAGCGAATTAGAGAAAGAAATCAAGGATAAGAAATACACACAATACGCTGATGATATATTAAGCGGTAAGATACCATCTTGTAAGTATGTTAAGATGGCATGTGAGAGGTATCTTTCATGGTTTGAAAAAGATGATAGGTATTTTGATACTGAGGCGGTTGAAAAGGTGATAACCTTCATTTCCAAGTTGAAACATTTTACAGGAAAATACAACAATCAACCCTTCCTTCTAGAGCCATGGCAGAAGTTTATTATCTACAATCTATTTGGTTGGAAGAAGAAGAAGGACAATCTAAGGCTGATTAGGAATTTCTATCTAGAGTTGGGAAGAAAAAACGGAAAAGCACTAGACATATCCACAAAGATACCAACACCAAATGGATATACCACAATGGGAGACTTGAAGGTTGGTGATGAAGTCTTTGACAAGGACGGAAACATAACCAAGGTAACGTTTGTAACACCTATCAAATACAACCATAAATGCTATGAAGTAACATTCTCAGATGGTGAAAAGATAATTGCTGATGAAGAACACAATTGGTTGGTGGATAGATGGCATAAAAACAATTTCCATGTTGAGACAACGAAAGAGATAATAGATAAGGGATATGACGTTGTAACAGTTCCATTGGTAAAGGGTAAGGGTGTAAAGGAGATAGTGGCTATAAGGGCTGTTAAAAGCGTTCCTGTAAGGTGTATTACGGTTGATTCTCCTTCCCATACATATCTATGCGGAGAAAAGATGACTGTAACACACAATACATCATTGGTTGCGGTCATATTCCTATATCTCTTGATATGTGACGGTGAGGCAAATCCAAGTTTGATATTATCAGCAAACTCATTCAGACAAAGCCAAATCATGTATTCAATGTGTTCCAACTATTTGAGAAGCATTGACAAGAAAGGTAAGTATTTTAGGAGATATAGGGATAGGATTCTTTTTCCAAAGAATGATGGAAAGATTCAGACTGTTGCAAGTGAGCCTCAGAAGCTTGATGGTGAGAACTGTAGTGCTTTTGCTTGTGATGAGCTTCACGAGGCTGTTGATAGCAAGATGTGGGACGTATTGGCAACATCATGCGGTTCAAGAGACCAAAGCCTAGGTGTTGCAGTAACTACAGCAGGATTCAATAAGAATGGTTATTGTTATCAATTCAGGAAATCAAACATTGAGGTCTTGGAGGGGAAGAAGACGGATGACACTCTATTCTGTCTAATATATACCCTTGATGATGAAGATGATTGGTGTGATGAAAGCAATTGGATAAAGGCAAATCCAAACCTCAATATAAGTGTAAAGGAAGAGTTTATTGAGCAACAAGTAAACCAGGCAAAGAACAATCCTACCCAAGAGGTATCAGTAAGGACAAAGCTATTGAATCAATGGCTTGATTCTTCTTCAAGTTGGATTCCAATGTCATTTGTTGACAAGTCATTTGCAAAGGTTGAATTGGAGGAATTTAGGGATGAATATTGCTATGTAGGTGTTGACTTGGGAAGTGTATCTGACTTGACAGCTGTAAGCGTTATGATACCAAAGGATGATAAGATATATGTGAAGAATTGGGCGTTTGTGCCAGAGGCAGCAATGGACGGAACACCAAACAGCATGAGATACCGACAATTCAGAAACCAAGGTGACTTGATTGTAACTGATGGTAACGTCTGTGATTATGACAGAATTATAAAGCTACTAGAAGAGATTCAAGAGGTATGTCCAATACGCAAGATTGCCTATGACCAATGGAACGCCACACAATGGGCAATAGAAATGACAGAGAAGGGATTCCCACTGTTACCATTCTCTCAATCAATCAGCTCAATGAATAGACCTATAAAGGAACTTCAAAGGTTATTCCTACAAGGCAAAATCATTCTAGACAATAACCAAGTAACTAGATTCTGTCTAGGTAATTGCGTAGCAGTTATAGACAACCATGAAAATGTGGCATTGGGCAAGGAATCCTATGAGCAGAAAATTGACGTTGCTGTTGCAATGGCTGACGCTGTAGGTGCTTATCTAAGTGAAAATCACTATGATGGAAGCTTAATAGATTCAATAACCTTCTAATATTTATAGACATATATTAGGATTTTTTTAATGGATAAGGATAAGAAAAGAAGCCCAATACTACGTGGGCTTTTCGGAGTTAGGGAAAAGAGAAGTGAAGAGGATTCTTCATCATCAAGTGGTTTTTATGGTGATGGAAGTCTGTTGTTTGGAAGTCTCTCAAACGCCCAATATGGTGGCATGAATATTCCTGCACTTTTCGCTTGTACACAATTGATAAGTGATGGTGTGGCTAGTCTTCCAATAGTGATTAAGAAGAAGTCAGCAAGGGGAAAAACAAGCGTTGTTAAGAATCACCCAGTTGGAGATTTGTTTGACGATAAGAATAACATCTTGACCAAGTTTGATATTCTCAAACTGATAGTTCAGAGCGTAATTCTTAGGGGTAATGCTTTTGTTTACATAGAACGTACAAATGAAGGACTTCCAAAGGCTTTGAGATTCTTGGAAAGCAGTGATGTTACCATAGTTTACACCAAGGAAAGGAATGAATTGTACTATCAAGTTCCAATGCTTGGAAAGATGAGGGTGAAGCCTTCTGATATGCTGCATTTCAAGAAAAACACTTATGACGGAGTTCATGGAATTAGTCTTTTGAACTTTGCCAAGAGAACAATCTCAATTGCTTCGGCAACTGATAATCAATCAGAATCTTTCTTCAAGAATGGTGGAAATCTGAGTGGTGTCATCAAGTCACAGAACGTGATGAGCGCAAAGCAAAGGCATGAGATATTATCAAGTTGGGCAAGCACCTATAGCAATGGTAGCAATGGCGTTTGTATATTGCCATTTGGAATGGAATATCAGCCAATCAGTATATCATCAAAGGATGCTCAGCAGATTGAATCAAGACAGTTCAACGTGGAGGATATATGTAGATTCTTCAATGTAAACCCTGTCCTTCTAGGTCTTGCAAACCACTCTTCTTACTCAAATTTGGAGGATGTTCAGAATGATTTCTTAGTGCATACCTTGCAGCCATGGATAACCATGATTGAGAATGAGTTGGATAGGAAATTGCTCAATAATGGTGAGACTAATTTGAAGATAATTCTTGATACCAATTCAGTATTAAGGGCAAACAAACAGGCACAAGCAAACTACTACTCAACCATGATTTCAAGCGGAATCCTCTCTAGGAATGAAGCTAGGAAAGATTTGGGAATGAATGAAGTTGAAGGCGGTGATGAGCTTATCATCCCATTCACTGACATTGCTCAAAACACCATTGGAAAAGATGATATTCCTTCTGAATAATTATTATATATAATAACGTTATTAAATGAAGAGAGAAATTGAGTACAGGAAACTTTCCTCTGAGTTGCGTTCTGATGGTGGAAGGCATCTGAGTGGGTATTGCGTGAGGTTCAACGAACCAAGCCAATACCTAGGCTTCTATGAAGTCATTTCACCAAATGCCATATCTGAGGAAACCTTGAAGAAAAGTGACATCTATTGCCTATGGAATCACAATCAAGATGATGTCCTAGGGCGTTCAAGATTCGGAGAAGGGAATCTAACACTAACCCTTGATGATAAGGGATTGAGATATGACCTAGACTTATTGGACAATCAGATTGGTGACATGGTGCTTTCTTATGTCCAAGCAGGCATTGTCCGTGGTTCTTCCTTTGCCTTTACCATCTCAGATGAGGAAGGTGCTGATGAGTGGTCAACAGATGAAAATGGTGTGAAGCATAGAGCAATCAATAAGATTGATATGCTGTTTGATTGCAGCCCATGTTTTGAACCTGCATACCTCTCAACAGAAGCACCATCTTGCAGAAGCTATGAGAAGTACTTGGAGAGTGAGAAGGAAAAGCAGTCAGAGATACAGGACTTATGTGATGAGATTCTGAATCTTTAAAAAGATAAAAAATATTGGTAAACATTAGGAAAAAACCTTACCAATGATATATTTATAATAGTAGAACATTATTAAGTTTAATGACGAAGAATCTTAATAAGATATATGACTTGGTCAAAAGAGCTAAGGCAGAAAATAGGGACATTACAGATGAGGAACTTCAAGAGCTTCAAGACGAGACCCCAAAGGAGGATGAAACCCCTACTGAGTGTAAGGAAGAGAAGTCTGATGAAGAAGTTGATACTCCTAAAGAGGATGATGAGATTCCTGCTGAGGATGAAACACCTACTGAGGATGACCCAAAAGAAGATGATATAGAAGATAAGTCTGATGAGGACGTTGAAACTCCAAAGGAGGATGAAACCCCAACAGACGATGATAAAGAAGATAATTCTAACGTTAGAATGAATAAGAATTTTTCACTTTTGAAGACCGTTAGGTCTATTTCAAAGAATCAGCCACTTGATGAGCTTACAAATGCAGTGGTTGAGCAGGGTAAGAGCGAGATGCGTAAGGCAGGACTTTCTGCACAAGGTCAGTTGGTTATCCCTACAAATGAGGTAAGGGCAATCCATTCTGTTACAGCAGACGGTGAGAGCGTTGTTGCAACTGACGTATTTGACATCTTAACCCCATTGCGTGCAAAGAACGTACTTGCACAGGCAGGTGCTACCATCTACAGTAACTTGACTAGTGACGTTAAGATACCTATCATGTCAAAGTCTAATGTAACCTTTGAGGATGAGAATGGTGAGGCTAAGGATGGTGCAGGTGCTTTCAATTACTTGAAGCTTACACCACACCGCTTGACAGCATACGTTGACATATCAAAGGAACTTTTGGCACAAGACAGCGTTGACGTTGAGAACGCCATAAGGACTGACCTTGTTAACGCCATCAACAGCAAGTTGGAAGAGGCTTTCTTGTCAGATTTCACTGGTTCTACAGTTCAGCCAAAGGGTGTGTTTGCAGTAGTTAAGCCTGATTCAGCAGTAACTAGCAACTTTGCAACATTGGTAGCAAATGAGGCTAAGGTAGAGGATGCAAACATCTTGAATGAGCCATGTTATATCCTTTCTAACAAGGCTAAGGCAGCTTTGAGGGCTATGTCTAAGGGTGCTAAGTCAACTGAGCTTGTATATGAGAACGGTGAGGTTGATGGTACGAAGGCATACAATACATCAAACGTTCATGCTTCTAACTACTTGTTTGGTGACATGAGTTCACTTGTAATCGGTACTTGGAGCGGTCTTGATTTGATTGTTGACCCTTACACACAGGCAGCTAAGGGTGCTGTAAGGCTTGTAGTTAACATGTACGTTGACTTTGGTGTTGCAAGACCAGAGACGTTGGTTGCAGGTAAGTTGGCATAATTACTTTCATATACATCAATTATATAACACAGGGTTTGTTGCTGTATCAAAGGCAGCAAACCCTTTTTTAATAAAATAACCAAGAATGGAATATCTTAACTTAGACTTGATAAAAAAGCATCTAAACATAGATGAAGACTTCCATGATGATGATGATTATCTTACACTTCTTGGTGATGTTGTTGAGCAAGTAACAGAACGCCACATAGATGACAGCTTCCAACTTATCATGTTGAAGAACCGTGGCAAGTTTCCACCAACCCTTATGCAAGCAATGCTACTGTTGGTCGGCAATTACTATAACAATAGGGAATCAGTTGCCTTCACAGGTGTTTCTGAGTTACCACAGAGCTACTTGTACCTATTGAGCTTGTATCAGAACTATGGCAATGAAGGACTTGACAGAATTTACTTCTACCATGAGATTAACAAACTCCATGACCAAGCAGACAAGAACACTGATGAGATTAAGGACATTAGGAAGCATAAAATCAGTGGTGGAACTTGGATTGATGTTGACAATGAGGCTGACAGCGGTTACACACATGTTGTGAACGTTGATGATGTTGACCAAGGTGAGTATTAATGAAGGGAGGTATCAATGAGGTGTGGACTTTTAAGGGAAAGCATTGACATATATCGCCCAATCACCACTCAGAATGAGTTTGGTGAAATGGTTCAAGAGTACAAGATTTGGTACTGCACAAGGGCTAGAGCTGTCAGCAATGGTGGTTCAAGAACATTGGCTAACACTGAAATTTCTTATCCGTATCGCAAGGTGTTTGAGGTTCACCAATATGTGGATGTGAGAGAGACAGACGTGATACATTGGGGAGACAAGAAATACAGGATATTATCCATTGAGCTTGACCGCACACAGATGAAGAAGGTGATAACAACTGAGGAGATTGATGAGTAATGGTTGAGTTTGATTTCAGCAACGTCAAAAAGGCTTTTGATAAAGCTAGCGTTGAGATGCAGAATATATGCGGTGAGGCTTTGGACAATGCACTTGATGTTATCCAAACAAAGGCAAAGACAAACCTCAAAGGGAGCGGCATACATTACTCACATGAAATGCTAGAAGGCATTCAGAAATCAGTTGCACCAACCTCAAATGAAGGTAAGGTCTATATAAGGGGAAACGCCTATGCAGGTACCCAATCCCACGGTCAAACCTACTACAAGAACTTGTGGCTAGACAGCGGTACAATACCAAGGTACACAAAGGATGGCGTAAGTAGTGGAAGCAGGAAGAACCGTGCAAAGAAGATGGAAGCCCTTTATAAGAAGGGAACTAGAAAGGGATATAGAGGAAGCCTCAAAGCAACAAACTTCTTCCAAAACGCAAAGCAATCCATCCCACAAGCTGAGAACGTTATAGTTGACAAGGTTAAGGATGGAGTGACAAAGATAATTAATGATAACTAATGGAGACAGGACTTTCAGTAAACAAACACATATTCCAAATCCTTTCAAAAGATGAGGCATTGGCTAAGATGGTGGGAAAGAACATCTATCCATTGGTTGCTGAGGAAGATGTTAAGCTACCTTTCATAACCTTCACCAAATCATCCGTTGTTCCAAGCTACTACAAGGTTGGGGTTGCAGATGACAAGGTTTCATTCACAGTCAACATTGTGGCAAATGACTATGTTACAACAGTCAACATTGCCGAGAGGATAAGGCAACTTTTGGAAGGAAGAACCTCTGGCTATTTCAAGAGGATTGAACTTCAAAATTGCTATGAGAACTATTCAAACGACAATTACGTGCAAAACTTGCAGTTTTTGGCGATAATATAAAAAGATAACTAATTAGGTAATATATTTTCACATTAATGGGAAAGATAATTATGGGCGAGAAAGTCCAGTTATGGGTGAAGGACAAGGCTGCAGGAACTCCAACATGCCTTGCAATGGCTACTTCACTTTCTGTAGAGGTTTCAGCTGATGCAGTAGATATATCTAGTAAGGATAGTGGAAGGTGGGCATCTAGCTTGCTTGGAAAGATTTCATGGACGGCAAGCGCAAGCAACCTATTCACTGTTGCTGATTACTCAAAGCTGATTGATGTAATGGTTGCTAACACACCAATTGAGATTGTATTTGCAACGGTACAGAACTATGACACTATTACTAGTGGCACAACTGATGCTGAGGGTCTTTATGAAGGCACACCTGCTAATTGGACAAGCGCAGATGATATGTATCATGGTAAGGTGATTGTCAACTCAGTTTCATTGTCGGCCAATAACGGTGAGGTCGCAACGTTTGACGCTTCATTCACAGGAGTAGGTCCACTTATCAAGGGCGGTATTACACCAAGTGAATGAAGAGCACAATCATTCTCAGATGAGAAGAAAAAGCCAAATACCCAAGACACCAAGGAAGTGATTGAGGGTAAAGAAGAAAAAGCATAAAACCATAAGGGGAAGCATCATTAATTTGGTGTTTCCCCTTTCTTTTTTCAATAGATTTTATATTTATTAATATAAAGGAAAATACAAATGAAAGTAATAATCAATGACAAGGAAATAACCTTGAAGAGCACATTCAGAGCAATGGTTGCTTATGAGCAAATTACAGACCATATTTTTTCACCATCTACAGTGACAGATATTCTAGTGTACTTTTACTGTTGTATAATTTCCTCAAAGGACTATGACGGTACAATGACATTTGACGAATTTATGGACTATCTTGATGAGAATCCAAGCATCTTGCAGGAGTTTTCAGAATGGATGACTGAAACTAGCAAACAAAATGAGGTCTTCAACAAGGAAGCAAAAAAAAAGACAACGGCAAGGAAGAAGTAACGTTCACCAAGCTCTTTACCCTTCTATGTATAGAATATAGGATTTGCTCAATCCCTTACTTCATGGATGAGATGCAAAGGTGGGAACTCAAACCCATCTTGGATAATCTTAATCTAGCGGTTAAGAATGATTGGGAAATAGCTAGGCAATTGATGTACGTGCAATCACAAACACACACAACCAAGAGGATGAAGCCAACTGACATAATGCAGTTCCCTTGGGATGAGGGTTATAAGGCTAAGCCAAAGATGGCAGACGTTAAGATGACCAAGGCGTTGAGACAGAAGATGATTGATGAGATGGAAAGGAACAAGCAATTATTGATTAATAATCATATTATTTAGAATGGCAGAAGCAATTATTAAAATAGGACTTGATAATTCCAACTTCCAAGAGGGGTTGAAGACTTGCAATGAATCTCTAAATAAATTCAACAAGCAGCAAGGGATTACCAAGGATAAATTCATCAACGTCAACCGTGAGATTGGGAGAAACAAAAGAACACTCATGGATGTTATCTACAGATACCAACAGCTTGGGGAAGAAGGACGTAAGACAGACGCAGGGCGTAAGTTATTAGATATAAAGGAAAAGTGTATTCAAGACATCAAGGCTTTGCAGAATGTGAAGGATGAAATGGAAGCCTTAACAAAGAGCAAGACAAAGATTAACCTTGACACTTCCAAGATTTCAGAAACCAATGGTGGAATAGGTTCACTGATTGGGAAATTCGCTTCTGCTAAAGCAGCAGTTGGTGGGTTCATGGGGGCTTTTGCTGTAAGCGCATTAGTTGATTTTGGAAGAGAGGCAATTGACGCACAAAGCAAGGTTGAACAGCTTGAAATCTCATTCCGAACACTCTTGGGAAGTCAGGAAAAGGCAAGCGCATTGATTGCGGAGATTAAGAGCTATGGAACTGTAACGCCGTATGATACAGAAGGGTTAGCGCAAGCTGCAAGGTTGATGCTATCCTATGGAATGTCCTCTTCCAAGATAATGCCAACGTTGAAGATGCTTGGTGATATTGCCATGGGTGACAAAGATAAGCTACAGTCACTTACCCTAGCATTCTCACAGATGTCAGCAAGTGGTAGGGTTTGCAAGGAAGACTTGAACCAAATGGTGGATGCAGGATTTAACCCTCTTCAAATCATTTCAGAGAAGACAGGTAAGTCAATTGGTGAACTTACTGATGAGGTTTCCAAGGGAGCTATCTCAGTTCATGACATTGAACAAGCCTTCATAGATGCCACAAGTGAGGGTGGAAAGTTCCATAACATGGTCAACAATATGTCTGATTCTATAGCAGGAAAGACAGCTCAAATGACTGATAATTGGGAAGCCTTCAAAGCCTCAATTGGTGGATTGCTGAAACCAGCGTATTTGGGAGCAATTCAGACAACAACTAGTGCTATAGATGCCATGACCAAGGCAATTGAACGTCTTAGAGCAAGTGCAGGAGATGTTACCGTAGGTGATGCCAATTATAGCAACTCAACACAAAATGCCCTTAAATACGCAACCGACAAGGGAAACAAGGGTGGCAAGACCCAAAAGCAGAAGGAAGCCATAAGGAAGAAAACCATTGGTAGGGGTATAGCTTACGAAGTAGCTAGGGGAAAAAGAATTGACAATGCAATATCACAAAAATCTGCTGAACTCCAAACTAGACTTCACCATCCAACATGGACAGGTAAGAAGACAAGAGCACAACTTAAAAGTGAGATAGCATCATTGATACACCAAAGGAAGCAGACAGACGCTAGAATCAAGTCATATAGGTCTTCATTGAATGAGAACCCTTATGAGACTCCAAAGGCAACAACCCCATCAATCCCAAGCGGTGGTGGTGGCGGTGGCAGAAGGAACGTCACCAATAAAGGTGGTGGTGGAAGAAACACCAATAACACCAATACAGAAATCATCCCAAAGGGAAGTCTAGCAGAACTAGAGAAGGAATTGTCTGCTGCAAGGAAGGCAGCTTCACTTGCAGTTGGTGAAGAGGCTTACAACCAAGCCATGGAGACAGTAAGCAAGATTGAGGATAAGATAGGAAACTTCAAGTTCAACTCCTACAAGAATGCTGAAAATTCTCCAATCAAAGACAATGACTTGTCCAAGATGAAAATGCCAAAGAATGGCGTGCTTGGAGTTAGTCTTGGTCTACCAAAAAAAGATGAGTTGGATGATTTTGCTAAGACCATTGCGGACAGCATGGAGAAGGTAAGAGAGGAAACCCAAAGGACTGAGGAAGAGTTCAAGAATCTCACTGATAGCATAAGAAACCAATATGGTGGTCAGATAGCTGATTTTGCAACAAGATTTGCTGAGTTGGCTAAGTTCATCCAAGACGGTGGAAGTACAACAGAGGCAGCAGCAGCAGGACTTGTGATGCTTGGAGATAGTCTTCAAACAATCGCAGGTAATGGAGCTATTGCAAAGGCTGGTGCAATCATGGCTGCAATTGGTCAATGTGTACTTGGTTTTGCAACCGCATCCGCACAGGCAGCAGCTCTTGGTCCTTTTGGTTGGTTGGCATTTGTCGGAGCAGGACTTGGAACTTTGGCAACCATGATTTCAACCATTCAAGGATTCTCCAACGGTGGTATTATAGGAGGTGCAACAACTAGTGGTGACATGCAGCTTGCAAGGGTCAATGCAGGAGAAATGATTCTCAACAACTCTCAGCAAGCAAGGCTCTTTGACCTTCTAGACGGTGGAGCTGCAATGATTGGCAACACCCAAGGAAAGGTTGATTTCAGAATCAGCGGACAAGCACTTGTTGGAACGCTAAAAAATTACAACACTAAGATGAGTAAGGTTAGGTAAAATGCTTTACAA
>ERZ809194.644-NODE-644-length-17972-cov-6.871016_pt1 | contig 17972 bp, 19 predicted proteins | sample MGYA00520517_ERZ809194 | MGnify/ENA primary metagenome ERZ809194 (study PRJEB31570, sample SAMEA3213003) | Homo sapiens | biome: human-gut; feature: human gut; material: fecal | place: Sweden | collected 2011 ... | reverse complement strand
CCGCGACCTCCGCCGTGACAGGGCGGCATTCTAAACCAACTGAACTACCAGACCAATAAAATGGTGGAGCCTAGGAGGATCGAACTCCTGACCTCCTGCGTGCAAAGCAGGCGCTCTCCCAGCTGAGCTAAGGCCCCAAATAAATGGTCGGGAAGACAGGATTTGAACCTGCGACCCCCTGGTCCCAAACCAGGTGCACTACCAAGCTGTGCTACTTCCCGTTTATAAAGATGGTGCCCTGGGCCGGAATCGAACCGGCACGGAGTTTGAAGTCCGCAGGATTTTAAGTCCTGTGCGTCTACCAGTTTCGCCACCAGGGCACACGTATGGAGGTTCCAACCGGACTTGAACCGATGGTCGAAGAGTTGCAGTCTTCTGCCTTACCAACTTGGCTATGGAACCATTGCTTCATGGCGCTCGTATAATATACTATGGATTTTAGATAATTGCAAGGGTTTTTAAGAAAAAAGTTTAAAAAAGCGCATAAAATATAATTCATTTTCTCTATGAGAAAACCTGATAATCGGTTTTGTGATGGAATAATCAATATAATTTACATTTCTGTTATAAATCACATAATTCTCTAAAAATTAGTAGTCATAATAGAAAACAGGGAGTGATTACTATGTATAAAGAAATAATTTTATCTGTAATTAAAACCTCATTACCATTAATGATTGTTTTGATTATATTACAGTATATATTTAGAAAACAATCTACATGCATATTAATAGAATTCAATGTAGCCTATTCAATTGTTCGTATGATGCCTTTAGTGAATTCTATGCATACTCTAGGTATAAAAGGGATTATAACACTTATAATATGTTTTCTATTTTTGAATACGAGTACATTGCTGATGTATCGTATCCATAGCCTCAATCTATAAAGAACACACAATTATATGTATTTCTACTTACAGATTATCTTTGATACAATGAACACACGCAAAAAGGAGACAATTAAAATGAATAGATATGACTATGTAGGTAGTTTCTTAAGACCTGAAAGACTTAAGAAGGCAAGAAGAGATTTTGAAAATAATACAATTAATGCAGAAGAATTAAAAAAGGTAGAAGATGAATGTATTATAGAACTTATTACTAAGATTAAAGAATTAGGTTATCATACGATCACTGATGGTGAATTTAGACGTTCTACATGGCATTTAGACTTTATGTGGGGATTTAATGGTGTAGAACACAAAAAGACAATAGAAGGTAATACGACATTTGATGGTGAAGCAGCAATGATTGATGATACTTATGTCACAGGAAAAATCAGTTGTGATCATCATCCTTTCGTAGAACATTTCAAATTTGTAAAACAGTTTGAAGATGAAAAAACAGTTGCTAAACAGACTATTCCTTCACCAGGACAGTTCTATGCTTACTTTACGGGAGCACAATTACTTAGAAATACATTAAGTATTTATGAAAATGAAGAGGCTTTCGCAAAGGATGTAGTTAAAGCTTATGTTGAGTTTATTCATGAAATTTATGATGCAGGATGTCGTGTACTACAGTTTGATGATTGTGTATGGGGTGGTATGGTCAATCCAAAACTTGCATGTGGACTAACAGGACGTACTGGTGCTGCATTAGAAGATTATAAAAAGAGATTATTAGAACTTAACAATGAAGTTGTTGCAGCAAGTCCAAAGGATTTAGAAATCAATACACATGTATGCCGTGGTAATTATCATTCTACTTTCTTTAGTTCAGGTGCTTATGATAGTGTGGCTGATCTTTTATTTGGTGAAGAGAATGTGAATGCATACTACTTAGAATATGATGATGAAAGATCAGGGGGATTCAAGCCTCTTGCAAAAGTATCTGGTGATAAGAAGGTTGTCTTAGGATTAATCACTACTAAACGTCCAGAATTAGAAGATAAAGAAAAAGTAATTCAGAGAATTAAGGAAGCAAGCAAATATATTCCTCTTGAACGCTTATCATTAAGCCCACAATGTGGTTTTGCATCATGTGAGATTGGTAATAAACTAACAGAAGAAGAACAATGGGCTAAATTAAAACTTGTAAAAGAAATCGCAGAAGAAGTCTGGGGTTAATAAGTATCCTCTAGGAGATCCTAGAGGATTCTTTTGTGTTTTGTAGTATATTAATCGATACAATATAATTTATGTATAAGAGGTGAACAGATATGATAGAAACTATAATTAGATATATAATTATTGCGATAGTATTGGGCATTATTGGAGAGGTCATATCACTGCTATCTAATAAGAAAAGTAAAACGATTGATGAGAATGTAAGTACTACACACTACAAAGTTAAAGCACCAGCAGTGTTGAAGTATGCCTGTATGTCACAGTTTTTACTTGGAATGATTATGTTTATAATATTTAGTTTTTTTTACGTGCAAGGCAATGAAACCGTAGAGATGGGACATCTGTATGTTTCTTCTATCTTTGGGACTATTGGTTTATATGGCGTGGCCTGGGCATCTACATGGGGTGTACAAGTAGATGATTCTCAATTAGAGATACATAGAATATTTCATACTAAGAAGGTATTATGCATCACTGATATTGGACAAGTAATCATTGATAAGAAGGAAGCAATGATCTTGTATGATAAGATGGGAAAGAAATTGATTAAGATAGATGCTTTATCGGATAATTATGATTATTTACTGAATCTATTAAAGTCACAAAATATAGAAATATCAAATAAGCGCCTTAAATAAGGCGCTGTCAAAAGCTTACTCAACGCATCTAAGAATCATTTCTACTATAATAGAAATATAGAAGGGAGGCGTTCTTGTGTGGGATGATGTGGCAGGTAAAGCTTCACATGATAATAGAGATAAGTATGTCGTATTACAGGTGGTACTCACTGAAAAGTTCTTGGGAACAGGTTCTGGTACTAAAAGTTTGACTAACTTGCAGGCTGAAATCAATAAACAGGCTGCAAAAGGCTATAAACTGCATACTATTTCTACTTCATCTTCTGGATCAAAAGGATTCCTTGGGGGAGATAAGATTCAGGCAACAATGGTATTTGAAAGAATAGACTAAAAAATGAGCTGTAACGCTATTGTTACAGCTCATTTTTTATAGTTTAGCCGCTTTCTGGAAGAAGTAGAATCCAATCACAAACATGACTGAAATCATTGCCACGCCATAGTTCATATGTCCTGTAAGCTGTGAAATAAGCCCTACAAGAGTTGTACCCATAAAGGATGCACCCTTGCCACAGATATCAAATAAACCAAAGTATTCACCTGATTTCTTTGCAGGAATAATCTTCGCAAAATAAGAACGAGATAATGCCTGGATAGCTCCCTGGAACATACCTACAAAAATAGCTAAGATCCAGAATTCCCATTGTTTATCTAACTGAATCGCAAATAAGGCAATACCAGTATAGGCAATAATACATACTTTAATAAGTTTATCTGTAGGGTATTTCTTAGATAAACGTCCAAAAATCAGCGCAAATGGGAAAGCAACAATCTGAGTCACTAATAAGGCAATTAATAATCCGTTGGTATTAAGTCCAAGGGCACTGCCATAGGCAGTGGCCATTTCAATGATTGTATAAACACCGTCGATGTAGAAGAAGAAAGAAATCAAATAGAAGAATACTTTCTTATCTTCATTTAAAGTAGAAAGAGTATGTCCTAAACGTTTAAAACTTTCACGAATAGGATGTTCCTGTTTCTCTACGAAATTTACCTGTTTATAGTTCTTTAAGAGTGGTAATGTCATACCCAGCCACCATAATGCATTGATTAAGAAGGCGATTGTCATAGCACCGTTAAATGGAATAGCCATCTTTTCATAGAATAAGACAATCACTAAGCTGATTACAAAAGGCACACAGCTTCCAATATAACCCCATGCATATCCTTGAGATGAAACATAGTCCATACGCTTGTCATCTGTAATATCTAGAAGCATGGAATCATAGAAAATCAGACTTGCATTATAACCAATCTTCGCAATAACGAATACACCTAAGAATATAATCCAAGACTTAGGAACTGAAAAACAGGCTAAGCCCATTACACCTATGATCATACTAATAGTAAAGATTGGTTTCTTGTATCCTTTTGTATCCACAATAGAACCAAGCACTGGTCCAATAATAGCAACAATAAGAGTTGTGAAAGAAGATGCATAACCCCAATAAGCTAAATAGTTAACCTCACTGATCTTTGCGAGAGACGCAAGATAGTTGAAGTAAATCGGAACTATAGTAGCAACAAGTAGGATAAAGGCACTATTACCGACATCATACAAGATCCAGTATTTTTCTAGTTTAGTTAGTTTATTCATAGTTTCTATTAAACCTTTCGTTTAAGTAATCATCATCAAGATGGTCAACATACTCATTAATGAGTGATACGGCTAAAGGTACTGCTTCATCCTTCATTTCTATTAAATGATTGATATCATTGGCAGCATGTTCATCTTTTTCATAGTTAATAAGTAATCCTTTATATTCTTCATACATACCACCTAACTTCATTACGCTTAAGACAAAGCTTCTCTTCAATTTACTAGGAGCTACAAGCCACTTTAAGATAAATAGTAGATCATGTAATGCTTTATCTATTTCTTCTGCCTTTAAATCAAAGAATGGTGCAATCACCTGTGCATTGGTATAATCAGGATGAATATGAGTTGTTAAATTGGCAGTCAAAGGATCTTTTCCTACTCTTACAAGTAATTCTCTATCTAGTTCTGATTCTAGTAAGCTATGGGTCATAGATAAAGTATTCTCTAATACACCAATTTCAGGATGTAAAGAACTATCTAATGTAAAGTGAGTAATAAATCCAATAGTATAAGCGAGTGTTGCATCTGTGGCATCCTGTCTAATGAGTTCTTTTGCATGTTTAAAGAAATCTGTGGCAGGAAGCTGATGCATTCCAAACCCTAATGATTTTACAGGATTCTTCTTATAGACATCATAATAAAAAAGAATATCTGGACCATGAATCCCTATATGATATAAATCAATGTAGGGCATAATCCTCTTCTTGATACTTTCATCAAGTTGATCTAAAACCTGTTCACCAAAAACATAATGTGTATAACCTGCTGGCATAAAAAAACCTCCTGAAACCTATTATAAGCTAGTATTTCTTAACATAAATCAAAAATAGATTACGTTTCTGTTAAGATTGTGTATCTTCATTATACCGTAAACACTTATTTTTGGTGAATATTTCAACCATTTCAAAAAAATAAATACAAAATTTACGCAAATCACAATAACTGTTAGGAAATAGAGTATGTTAAAATGTTGATTTTATGCTATAATGTTTTATACAGACAAAATGAAAGGGGTTACTTTATGGAAAAGACACTCGAATATGCAGGAATTAAAAACTATACAGGTAAAGCACATTATAATTTATGTCCTGCTAAATTAGTAGAATACGCTTTAAAGCGTAAAGAAGGATTATTAACTGACCAGGGTGCGTTAGTTGTAAAAACAGGAAAATATACTGGTCGTTCACCACATGATAAATTTATTGTAGATACATCAGAGGTACATGAACAGATTGCCTGGGGTGATGTCAATGTAGCCATGAGTGTGGAACACTACAATGCATTAAAAGAAAAAGTACTTGAATATATGAGTGACAAAGAATTATTCGTCTTTAAAGGCTTTGCTGGAGCTGATAAGAAATATCGCCGTAAATTCACTGTCATCAATGAACTCGCATGTCAGAACCTTTTTATCCATCAATTATTGATTAGGCCTACAAAAGAAGAATTAGATCATTTTGGTCTGACTGATTATACTATCCTTGTTGCTCCAGGATTCCATTGCGTTTCTGAAGTAGATCATACTAACTCAGAAGCAGCTATTATTATTAACTTTACAGAACGTACAGTTATTATTGTAGGTTCACAATACTCAGGAGAAATCAAGAAATCAGTCTTCACAATCATGAACTACTGCATGCCTTTACAGGAAAATATTCTTCCTATGCATTGTTCAGCTAATATGGATCCAGACACTGGAGAAACAGCTATCTTCTTTGGTTTATCTGGTACAGGTAAAACAACACTTTCTACAGACCCTAATAGAATGTTGATTGGTGATGATGAACATGGGTGGAGTGAAGAAGGTATCTTTAACTTTGAAGGTGGATGTTATGCAAAGACAATTAACTTATCTCCTACAGGAGAACCTGATATTTATCGTGCCATCCGTTTTGGTTCAGAACTAGAAAACGTAGTTGTAGATGCAAAGACTAGACAGCCAGATTATGATGATGGTACACTTACAGAAAATACACGTGTCGGTTATCCTATTGAATATATTCAAAATGCTCAGATTCCAGGAGTAGGAGGCGTTCCTAAGGTAGTCATCTTCTTAACTGCAGATGCCTTTGGTGTATTACCACCAATTTCTAGACTTGATCATGATGCAGCTATGTATCAATTCGTTACTGGATTTACATCTAAAGTTGCAGGTACAGAAAGAGGCATCAGCGAACCACAGCCTACATTCTCTACACTATTTGGAGAACCATTCATGCCTCTAGAGCCAAGTATTTATGCACAGTTACTTGGTTCACGTCTAGAAGCCTATGGTACTAAGGTTTATTTAGTAAATACTGGATGGAATGGTGGACCTTATGGTATTGGTTCACGTATGAAACTATCATATACACGTGCTATGGTCACTGCAGCAGTCAATGGATCATTAGATAATGTCATCTATTATTATGATTCACGCTTTAATCTTCATGTCCCTCAATCATGTCCTGGTGTACCAGAATATGTATTAAACCCTAAGGATACATGGGCTAACAAGGAAGCATATGAAGATATGGCTAATGAACTTGCTATGATGTTTGAAGCAAACTTCAATACTAAGTATCCACATATGCCAGAAAATATTAGAAAAGCAGGACCACATCCTAAGAAATAAAAGCCACAACATGTGGCTTTTTTGGAGGTTTTATGAGAGAAATAGGGAAAAGTAAAATAGAATATCCTGATACTTATATTGTAGTAGATGTAGAGACTACAGGACTTAGTCCTGAAACAGAAAGACTGATAGAAGTCGCAGCTATTAAGTATGTCAATCACAAAGAGGTGGCACGCTTTAGTGAACTCATTAACCCGTTAAGAGATCAATTACCTGTAGACTTACTAGATAAGGATAAAACTATCTATATAAGTGATTTTATCGAGAATCTCACAGGCATTTCTAATCGTATGTTACATGATGCAAGAGGGGAAAAAGATGTCCTTAAAGAGTATATTAAGTTCATAGGGGATGATATGATCATAGGTCATAATGTCCGTTTTGATATTCGTTTCATCTATGATGCACTTCTAAGAGATTATGGAGTCCTTTTTCAAAATGATTATATTGATACACTGAAGATTGCAAGAAAACTTTTACATGAAGATTTGAAACGCTATAGACTCAAGGATCTTGCAGATCATTATCATATTGATTATTCTCATGCACATCGTGCAGTGAATGATTGTGAAATTACGCATATTGTATATGAAATGATGATGGAAGATATCTTCAATAACTTTGGGACAATAGAGAATTATCGTAAGAAAAGAAAGAATAAGAAATAGAAAGGATGATCATAAGATGTTTGTTGAAGAAGATGAATTAGAAAGAAATAAACAATTATTAGATTTGCGTAGAAGTGTATTGGAAGTGGAAGAAGAAAGATTAAGTGAACAACCTACAATGAGTATTTCTGAAGCAAGAATTGCACGTGATAAGAGAATTGATATATTGAGATTAAAAGGCTTGAAAAAGTGACTTCAACTGTTAATATTGTATATAATTGTTATATTAACTAATTGGAGATAGAAAGGAAAAAAACTAACATGAACAAAATCGCAAGCTTTACAGTGAATCATTTAATTTTATTACCAGGTATTTATGTATCTAGAAAAGATAAGGTAGGAGAAGAAGTCATTACTACTTTTGATATACGTATGACAGCACCTAACAGAGAACCTGTTATTAATACTGCTGAAATCCATACAATGGAACATTTAGGTGCCACTTTCTTAAGAAATCATAAGGAATGGGCTGAAAAAGTTATTTACTTTGGGCCTATGGGATGTCGTACAGGATTCTATATGATTCTTGCAGGAGATTTAGAATCTAAGGATGTTGTAGGATTAGTGACTGAAATGTTTACTTTCATGGCTGAATTTGAAGGTGATGTTCCAGGTGCTGCGGCAAGAGACTGTGGTAACTATTTAGATATGAACTTACCTCTTACTAAGATTGTTGCTAAAAGATTCTTAGATAACACTCTTAAAAATATCACAGAAGAACATTTAGTATATCCAGATTAAGACTTCCATGGAAGTCTTTTTTACGTATACGTACATATATTGATTAATTACTTACTTGTATGTATACTAGTAAAGAGAGGTATTATTATGCATTTATTTCTGACAAGCTCAAACTTAACATTAAATGGTCAATATATTAATGAAGAGAATGGTTTCCGTTCTCTTCTTTTTAATGTTCTTCCTCGTCATATTCGTTGTCTTTATATTGCATCTGATCCAATTGATACGATTTATAATGATGAATGGGGAAACTACCAAAAGAAAGCCTTGATGAATAGTCATTTCTTAGTGGATACATTTACTATCCTGGATGATCGAAACAAAGAGAAGACAGAAGAACTCGTGAAAGAATCAGATCTTATCATACTTGGAGGAGGACATGTGCCTACTCAAAACAAGTTCTTCAGAGAAATCCACTTAAAGAAGTATTTAAAGGAGTATGAAGGTGTGATAGTAGGTGTCAGTGCAGGTTCTATGAATTGTGCAAAGACTGTATACGCCATGCCTGAACTTCCAGGAGAATATTTGGATAAGAAGTATCAAAGATATCTTCCGGGGTTAGAACTCACTTAAACAATGATCATTCCGCACTATAATGAAATACATGATGATTGTTTAGATGGTGTACATATATTCAAAGATATTGCCTATCCTGATAGTGCCAAAAAAACATTTATTGTGTTAGTAGATGGAAGCTTTATCCATATTCATGAAGGCAAAGAAGTGATTCATGGACTATCTTATAAAATAGAAAAAGGAAAACAATCACTTATACAAGAAAAAGATTGTATGTTCACATTGGATTCATAAAGAGGGGTTATATTATAAATGTATTAAGAAACTCCCTTAAAAAAATATCTTAATACACAAGAGCAAAAGAAAATTGTTTTTAACTCTCCCCTTAAAACATAATTGTATACAAGAAGGACGTTTCAATGCGAAGCGTCTTTTTTGTATAGCACCATATAAAAACACAAGCTGGATAACCAGCTAGTTAGTCTATTAAACCTGTATCTCTTAAGAGCAAAATAAAACACCGTGTTTATTGCAATTCATCCCACCTCCTATAATGTGGGGGAATTCTTGCTAACGGCGTGTTAAAAGGATCTGATTAAAAACTTTTTTTATAGCATACCTGTGGTTTATGGGTATTCAAATTTTTAAATTGTAACGTGAATATAAATATTGTATGATATTTATATCATGAAGAGAGTAAGTTATACTATGGACTACGATCAATATCTTGAAGAATGCAAAAAAATCAAAGAAAGAAACTATCTTCTTTTAGATCTTTTTAAAGACGATCTTATTCAATCAGGTTTAAAAGATAAAACTATTAGCCGTCATCTTTCCAATGTAGAATTCTATATTAATGAATTTTTACTATATAGGGATGCTTATCCTATGGAAGAAGGGCTTAATATGCTTGATGATTATTTAGGGAATTTCTATATCCGTAAATGTTTGTGGTCTACGCCTGGTAATATTAAATCAACTGCGACAAGTATTAAGAAGTTTTATAAATCTATGGTTGACCATGGAGAAATAGATAAAGAAGGTTATTATGATTTATGTTCTTTGATTAAAGATTCTATGGATATATGGCAGATGGACTGTGCTATTTATAATGATCCAGAAAGTCCCAATCCATTCTATCCTTTTTAAAAGGGGCTGTAACGAATAGATAGTATTTACTACTACCTTGAGCGTTACAGCTCTTTTTCATATTTTAGACGCACTTAAAAAGAACCTTTCTATTTCTTTAAAAAATATCATCTGATAAATAATCTAAACATCTTCTTGATCTCTTCGTTTTTGTTTCATCTTCAGTTTGTGGTATTTCCTGATATTATGCCCCATTGCAACAAGGTACATCTCCATCTGAACATTGTCATGACCTATATTCTCCTTAAGATCACCGAATGTTTCTTTTGCTTTATTATCTTTCTTGTACATGATTTTTTTACCTCCTTCACTTGTAATATTTTTCTTGCTTCCTTGTGAAATTTATCAAGTTCTTTGTAGTAGTTTATGTATCTTCCAATTCTGGATGGACAACCATCACAGTGACAATTTATTAGATAATGAAATGACGAGGAGGAAATAAAAAGAGTAACTTTCCTTAATTTGTTCAATCGTGGATTTACCATTATACTTTGAGTAGTAATAAAAATTCATAGTATTGTGGGATTACCGCAAACAAATAAGGAGGGTTACCTATAATTATAGTAATAAAAATTGGGATGGATGTCCATACTACAAACTACACTTTATGCATTTCTTAGAGTGGAATTTAACCTTTCACTTTAGAATTTCAAAAGACATATGAAAATCTAGTAGCGCATATGTCTGATATGCCTTAAAATCTTGTTGGTATATCATTGCAAACTAAATATACCACAAAAGAGCGGACGTCGGTCCGCTCTTTGCTTTTTTGAAACTGTAATGAGTTGTTTACCTGTTACACCCTTAATCTATAAGTCCTGTTTCTCTTAATAAGATTTCTAGATCTGTACCTTCTACATTCTTTAATACAGTCTTTAAAAGCATCTTTTCCTTGAAGTTTAATGGTAACTCATTAATCTTCTTTTTATCTACTGCATAATAAGCTGCTCTTAATAATTCTCTGATATCATATTGAGAACCCCATACTTCAGGTACACCACGATCTACATTAAGTAATGTATAGACACTTTCCATACCTGTACGCATAGAATATTCAGTCGTAAAGATAGTATCTCTTGGTGTTTCTGCGAACTGTCCAATAAATGCGAAGTTCACTGCGCCTTCTGGTACAACTTTAGGACGGTCTACATTCTTTCTAGGCTGGAAGAAGGCATTGATATAAGGCATAAAGCATGTTGTTGTATTACATGTATTTTCTGAATAGTCTTTGATCTTGCTTTCATCCATACCAATATGGTAAAGCCATTCCTGACAGATTTCTTCACCTGTACAATCTCTCATAGCTTTCTTGATATAGTTACCTTCTGTATCAGTATGAAGGGCATAAAGCAATACAAGTATTGTATCTTTATTCTGAGATTTAAACTGTGGCTGGCGGTTAATAGTCCATGATAAGAACCAATTATCAACACTATCCTTTACAGTCACAATACCACCAGTAGTCACTTTACCAGCACGTGGATCACGTTTACAAATATTTATAATATGCTGAATAATATCTTCATTAGATGTTTCTACAGTGGCACTCATCCAGTTAGTCGCTTCTGTATCACTGCAGAATACATCAGGATGTCCATATTCGTCATGTTTAGCCTGTTTCGCAATATTCATCCACAAATCCCATGATTCACCCTTGCCATTCACAATATGAGATAAATCAGGTGCATGAGTCTGATCACCATAACTTGATGTGTCAGTACAACATCCATTAGTAATAAAGACTAAATCATCTGCAGTTAAAGGAATAGACTGTTCTTTATTATCTTTTACATAAATAAGTTCTTTAGCTGTTTTCTTGCCATCGGCTTCTTCAATAACGACATTCTTAACATCCATACCAAACTGAACATCTACATCATGTTTCTTTAAATATTCAATTAAAGGTAAAATCATACTTTCATACTGATTATACTTAGTAAATCTTAAAGCACTAAAGTCTGGTAAACCATCAATATGATGTACATAACGGCATAAATAGCGCTTCATTTCTAATGCACTAGACCATTTCTGGAATGCAAACATAGTTTGCCAATATAGCCAGAAATTAGTCTCCCAGAATGATTCAGGTAATACATCTGAAATCTTCTTATCTTCTAGATTAACTTCAGGTGTAATAAAGAGCTGAGACAATGCCATGGCACTATTTTTATCTAATTTAAATAATTTATCTGTATGCGCATCTTCACCCTTATTGACTGTTGCACGACATAATGAATAGTTAGGATCATGTTTATTTAGCCAATAATATTCATCTAATACAGATACGTTAGGTGTTTCAATAGAAGGTACATCACGGAATACATCCCACATGATTTCGAAGTGGTTATCCATTTCACGTCCTCCACGCATATAGAAGCCTTTATGAACATCTTTATAACCATCACAGCTTCCACCTGCAAGCTCTAGCTTTTCTAATAAATGAATATGATTGCCAGGCATCTGTCCATCTCTTACTAGATAGAAGGCAGCAGTTAAACCTGCCAAACCTGTTCCAATAATATAAGCTGATTTCTTTTCAACACCTTCTGGTTTTTCTGGGTGTGCAAATGCTTCATAAGTTCCTGATGAATAATACATAATAGTTACCTCCTTGATATGACTCTAGTATAAATCATATTTTATCACTTTTATTTAAACAAACAAAAAGCCATGATAAATATCTTATCATGACCAATGTAGTGTAAAAATTTTAATCAAAAAATTAGTTTTGATGAATTTCAAATCTTTTAAGTGCTCTATGAATACATCCATCCATAATTTCATTCATTTTATCAGATAATAACTCAGGACTTTCTTTCATATCATCTTTCACCCAGTCAATCAATAATCCAACAATACAATAAGAATAGAAACGAGCAATAAATTCTTTATCTGACTCTTTAATAGATATTTCTTGGGCTTCTTCCTCTATCTTCATTTTAAGCAGTCCTTGAATCATCGGGGATAAATAGCTTTGAAGCTCTTCTTGATGTAATGAATGATATACATTCATAATATAGACCTTGTCTTCTTTCATCTTATAGAGAAGACAAATAAATCCTTCAGGGTAGATATTTGTATTTAATAGTAATTGATGTATTTCATCCAAGATAATCCAGGAAAGTAAATGATGCATATCAGTAAAGTGATAATAGAATGTCATACGGTTAATACCACATTCCTTTGTGAGATCACCAATCGTAATCTTATTGAAAGGTTTTCTTAAGAGTAATACTTTTAAAGAGTCTTCTAATGCATGTTTTGTGATTTCACTCATAAGTTAAATGAATCTTTCTTTTTCTTCTTATATATAAGTAGAGAAATAACTGCAGTAAATACTTCTGTAATCCAGAAAGCATGCCATACACCAGTTGGTCCAAGTAGTGAAGAAAGAATATAAGCACATGGTAGAATAATGACAACATATCGACATAAAGAGATAATGAGTGATGGAATACCCATACCTAGTCCTTCTAGTACACCTCCTGAAGTAAGTGAGAGTGAAGAGAAGACAAAGGAAATACTAATAATACGTAGGGCAATCACACCGGCATCAAGTGTTTCTTTATTCTTGGTAAAGAGTCCCATGATTTCTTTAGGGAATACAAAACAAAGAAGTGTTCCAGCAATCATAATAATTAAACTTAAACCAAGAGTGAGCTTATAGATCTTATTAATACGATCATATTCTTTTGCCCCATAGTTATATCCAACAAGTGGTCTAATACCCTGAATGATTCCATTAGATGGCATAAAGACAAATGTCTGAAGCTTATAATAGATACCTAGTACTACGACATAGATAGCTGAATAAGAAATAAGAATCGCATTTAATACAGAAATAAGAACAGAAGGTAAGGCAATATTTAAAGTAGCAGGAATACCAATACCATATAACTTCTTATAATATTGAGTACTTTCTAAAGCTTCCTTATGAATACGTAGTGGTAAATCTACCTTATAATAATATAGATATAGAATAAAAGGAACTGTCTGACCAATACCAGTCGCAATTGCAGCTCCTGCAATACCCATTGCAGGAATAGGACCTAAACCAAATATTAAAATAGGATCAAGAATAATATTTGTGACACATCCTATAATCATAATCTTCATAGTGAGAGCCATACGTCCTAAAGACTGATAGATCTTTTCAAAGGCAATACCTACCTGAATCACAAAAGAGAATGAGAAGGCAATGCGTCCATATAATATCCCATCTTTTAATACAACAGGATCATTTGTAAAGAATTTTAAGAAGTTAGGAATAAAGACAACACAGACAATCATTAAGATTATTCCATGTATTGCAGAAAGTAATAATCCCTGTGCCATAGAATCTTCAGCTTTCTTATGATCCTCTGTACCTAGATAGAATGCAATCACAGCATTCATGCCCACACAAAACCCTACGGCAATCGCAGTAATAAGGTTCTGAATAGGGAATACTAGAGATAAAGCATTCATCGCATTCTCACTAATACGCGCTACAAAGAAACTATCTACGATATTGTAGAGAGAATTAACAAGCATGGATAAGACCATTGGTAAGCTCATCGAGAGTACTAAAGGGAGTATAGGTTTTGTTTTCATGTAATCTTGATTCATAATTTTCCTCCTAAACATACAAAAAGCCACACAACGTAAAAAACGCTGTGTGGCGAAAATAAGATTTCTCTGACAAAAATCCACAACCAAAAGGTTTTGTACATAGACCCTATCATATATAGTATATGATGTCAACTTTTTTATATATATGGTATATATAGAGTAAAAGTATGGTATATATAATTCCTAAAACGGGATTATTGCACAGAAAAATGATAGTGATATAATGTAAGCATAGTAAATAGGAGATATATCTCGAGGAGAAACTGTATTTATCTAGAAATATAAGTTGATAGGGATTAGATAATATATAAGTTATATGTATGAATGTCCATATACATATTGAGTATATCTTCACTACTTACTTACAATTATGAAAGGTAGGAGATAAAATGGTAGGAATTATCCTTGCGAGCCATGGTAAATTCGCAGAAGGCATTTTCCAGTCAGGATCTATGATCTTTGGTGATCAGGCTAACGTTAAAGCCTGCACATTAATGCCTAGCGAAGGACCAGATGATATTCGCAAAAAGATGGAAGAAGCGATTGCTGGTTTTGAAAATCAGGATGAAGTATTATTCCTAGTAGACCTTTGGGGTGGAACACCATTCAATCAGGCAAGTGCTTTACTTAATGGACATGAAGATAAGTGGGCAATTGTCACTGGTTTAAATTTACCAATGTTGATTGAAACTTATGCATCTCGTATGTCTATGGAAACAGCTCATGAAATCGCTACACATGTCACTGAAGTGGCAAGAGATGGTGTTAAACCAAAACCTGAAACACTAGAACCTAAGAAGGAAGAAAAGGTAGCAGCTGCTGCACCAGCACCTCAGGGCGCTATTCCTGAAGGAACAGTTATTGGTGATGGTCACATCAAGTATGTATTAGCAAGAATTGACTCACGTTTATTACATGGTCAGGTTGCGACTGCATGGACTAAGACAACTCAGCCAAACCGTATCATCGTTGTATCTGATGGTGTGGCTCATGATGATCTTAGAAAAGAAATGATTATTCAGGCAGCACCTCCAGGTGTTAAAGCTCACGTAGTACCAATCGATAAGATGATCCAGGTTGCTAAGGATCCACGTTTTGGTAACACAAAAGCATTAGTATTATTTGAAAACCCACAGGATGCACTTCGTGCAATCGAAGGTGGCGTTGACATCAAGACATTGAACTTAGGTTCTATGGCTCATTCACAGGGTAAAGTCGTTTGTACTAAAGCCGTATCAATGAGTCAGGATGATGTAGATACTATTGAAAAGATTATGGCTAAGGGTGTTAAGTTTGATGTACGTAAAGTACCAAATGATTCACCTGATAACATCAATGCAATCCTTAACAAAGCTAAAGAAGGATTGTCTAAATAAGGGAGGAAATAATTTATGTCAGCAATTTCAATTGTGCTGATTGCGATTGTTGCTTTACTTGCAGGTATGGAAGGTATTCTTGATGAATTCCAGTTCCATCAGCCTCTAGTAGCATGTACGTTAATCGGCTTAGTTACTGGACACTTAAAGGAAGGTATCATCCTTGGTGGTTCATTACAGATGATTGCCCTTGGTTGGGCAAACGTTGGTGCTGCTGTTGCACCAGATGCTGCTCTTGCATCAGTTGCTTCAGCAATCATCATGGTATTAGGTTTACAGGGTGGTAGTACAAACGTTACTAACGCTATCAATACTTCTATCGCTGTTGCAGTACCATTATCAGTTGCAGGTTTATTCTTAACAATGATCTGTCGTACTCTTGCAATCCCTATGGTTCACTTCATGGATGGAGCTGCAGAAAAAGGTGACTACAAAGCTATTGAAAGATGGCAGGTTGCTGCAATCTTAATGCAGGGTCTTCGTATTATGATCCCAGCAGTTATCCTTTGCTTCGTTCCAGCTAAGGTTGTAACAGGTGCATTAAATTCTATGCCAGCTTGGTTATCTGGTGGTATGGCTGTTGGCGGTGGTATGGTTGCCGCTGTAGGTTATGCAATGGTTATCAACATGATGGCTACAAAAGAAACTTGGCCATTCTTCGCTCTTGGTTTCGTTTTAGCAGCTATCTCAGAACTTACTTTAATCGCATTAGGTGTTATTGGTGTTGTTCTTGCTTTAATCTATCTTGGATTAAAAGACAATGCTGGTAAAGGTAATGGTGGCGCTGGAGGATCTGGAGATCCACTTGGTGACATCTTAAACGACTATTAATCTGAAGGAGGACGAACATTATGGCAGATAAGATTACACTATCTAAAAAAGATAGAATGGACGTATGTTGGCGTCATCAGTTCCTTCAGGGTTCTTGGAACTATGAACGTATGCAGAATGGTGGTTGGTGTTATTCAATTATCCCAGCTATCAAGAAATTATATAAGACTGAAGAAGATAGAGCCGCTGCATTAAAGCGTCATCTAGAATTCTATAATACACATCCTTATGTATCAGCTCCAGTTATGGGTGTTACATTAGCACTTGAAGAAGAACGTGCAAATGGTATGCCTGTAGATGACCAGACTGTACAGGGTGTTAAAGTTGGTATGATGGGACCTCTTGCTGGTGTTGGTGACCCAGTATTCTGGTTTACAGTAAGACCAATCTTAGGTGCATTAGGTGCTTCACTTGCATTATCAGGAAGCATTGTTGGACCATTATTATTCTTCGTAGTATGGAACATAATTCGTATCGCATTCTTATGGTATACACAGGAATTCGGTTATAAAGTAGGTACTTCTATTGCTAAGGATATGTCAGGAGGACTTCTTGGTAAAGTTACTGAAGGTGCTTCTATCCTTGGTATGTTCATCATCGGTGCATTAGTACAGAGATGGGTATCAATCAGCTTTACTCCAGTAGTATCTCAGGTTACTCAGTCTAAAGGTGCTTATATCGAATGGGATAAGTTACCAAAGGGTGCTGCAGGTATCAAAGAAGCATTAAGTCAGTATAACTCACTTGGCGGTAATGGATTAAACCAGGTTAAGGTTACTACTTTACAGCAGAACTTAGACCAGTTAATCCCTGGCTTAGCAGCATTATTACTTACATTATTATGCTGTTACTTATTAAAGAAAAAGGTATCTCCAATCGTTATCATCATCGCATTATTCGTTGTTGGTATCGTTGCAAGAGTTATCGGTATTATGTAATTACTAGAGGCAGTTTCACTGCCTCTTAATTTTAAGGAGGAAATAAAATGGCACAATCACAAAATACAAAAGTTGATTTTTCAATTAAAGCAACTTCACTCAATGGTTTAACTAACTATGGGGATGTCATGGTAGGGGACAAGGCCTTTGAGTTCTATAACGAAAAGAATAAAGAAGACTTTATTCAGATTCCATGGGAAGAAATTGATTATATCAGTGCTT
>ERZ809194.642-NODE-642-length-18009-cov-52.614069_pt1 | contig 18009 bp, 17 predicted proteins | sample MGYA00520517_ERZ809194 | MGnify/ENA primary metagenome ERZ809194 (study PRJEB31570, sample SAMEA3213003) | Homo sapiens | biome: human-gut; feature: human gut; material: fecal | place: Sweden | collected 2011 ... | reverse complement strand
ATGCTTTATTAACGAGAAGTTTTCTATAGGGGTGCTGAGTAGTTACTTCTATAGGGGTGCTGAGTAGTTACTTCAAATTTTTTAAATATATTAAGAGATGACACGATTTACAAAAACTAAAAAGGCACTGCGCGCTTTGACGGATACCATCCTCGGCGGCAGTAGCAATGTGGTACGCACCTTAAAGGTGGCTAGCCACATGAATGAGAATTCAGTCAAGCATGTCTAAGAGGGTTATGCCAGTCATACCCAGTCCTACTGCCTTCTTCGTTCTTCGCTGAAGAAGCATCACAGCACCAAAGACCAGGTGATGCAGATAATGGACTATCTTGACAACATGGAAGAGGAGTATCACAAGTCCTATCCCGACGATCCCTGCCCGATGGACGGTGGCTATAAGGCGAGTTTCGAAAGGTTTGTGATAGAATCCTTAAGAGCAGAGTGAGAAATGTTGAATTTTCCCACACTGATCTCTCTGATCTTTAGAAACTTAAGATTTTTTCGTTCTTAAGCAACATATTCGTGTAATTCGTGCAATTCGTGTTCAGTAACCCCAATAAGCAATTCGCGTGCAGGTTGATTTTTGAACACGAATCTCTCGAATCTCAGTAAGCATGATACAATATAACATTTTTCAAAAATAGGTGTAACTACTTGTAATATAGTGGGGACGCTGTATTGGTGATATACATTTTAAGAGTTATGGATGCAAAATTAGAAAATGCTATTTTGAGACATTTAGCTTCTGGATTTGAACAAGACTTGTTTAAGGCTGCTATAGCTAATGTCGATGATGAAAAAAATCAGCTTCGTTTGAATAATTTCGCATATTCTATGCGTGAGTTAATTCGTACTGTACTTGAAAGGCTTGCCCCTGATGAGGATGTAATTAATGCTCCATGGTTTAAGCCTAATGATAAGCAACATCCAGAAAAAGTTACTAGAAGTCAGAGAATTAAATATGCAATTCAAGGTTGGCTCTCTGATGAATATGTCAAGCGACAATTAGATGTTGAACATGATTCAAGTGACAAAGATTTACGTGACAGTATAGATATTCTTAGTAAATATACCCATGTTGCTCCCAAAACGTTTTATGTAAAATCTCAAGAAATCAAAGAAATGGCATTGGATGTCTTGGATCAGGTTCAACTTTTCTTATCAACAATTGATGTCGTTAGGGTACAAGTTAGAAATGCTGTTGCCGAGAGTATAGATGAAGAAATGATAGAAGAATTCTATATCAATACTCAAAATGATTTAGATATTTTATCTACTCATTATGAAGTTGAATCTTATATTTTAACTTCCATAGAAACACTAAGCCAGGATGATGAGGAAGTTGTATTGCGAGTTCATGGTCAAATCAATGTCCGCCATCAGTATGGTTCTGCTGGTGATATGCGCCGTGGTGACGGTTATGAGATGAATATGAGTTATCCCTTCTCATCCACTCTCACGGCTTCATATAAAAATCCAGAAGGTGATGTACATATCATAGATAGAACAATGAATATTGATACGAGTGATTCTTGGGGATAAAACCTAATGTCTCTTTAATTTACAATGTTTATTTTAATTTATAGTAGCACTAGGTAAGGAACATGCAAGTTCCTACAAAAGGTTACAACTCAAATAACAATAACTTTTTGAGCCCCTTGGCTACCCAATGCCACGGGCTATTTATTAAGCTACTTTTCTGCTTGTGGCAGGAAGGTGGTCGGGGGCTCATTTCATAAAAAATAATAGATATAGATGAAGGAAAGATTACATTATGTAGACGTATGCAAAGGGCTACTTATCCTGATGGTGATTTGGCAGCATATCCCTGCATTCGTTAGTTGGGCCGGCGTTGATAGCAGCGTTATCGAGAGTTGTGGGGGGGCAGTTCATGGTTGTTCTGGGGCTTTTATATGCAAGCCTTCTTTTTGACCAACGGATATACCTCAAATTTCAAAAAGGATTTTAGACCCTTCCTATGGGGAAGCTTCAAGGCATTGCTTATTCCATACATCGCCTTTGCCCTCATCGGGAAAGGACTCGATGCTTTGTTCTGGGGAGAAACTCAACTATGGCAAAAGACAGCGGGCTTAGGTGACCAGGTATGGTTCTTTATGGAAGAGAGCTATTGGTTTCTTACAGCCTTGTTCATGGCAAGAATCTTATACTGGTTCTTATGTCGATATATCCAGAACGATTATTATCGTGGTGTCCTAGCACTGGGAATTATGCTGTTTGGCTTTGTCCTAAACCATATCTACGATGGCGTATCAATGGATGCTGCACATTTCAATAACCATCTGCATTATCGCAATGCACTCTGTATGATGATATTCATTTGGATAGGAGAGTTCTTGAAAAATCATAAGGATAAGTTGCTGAAATATCTGGCGCCAATCTCCATCACCTATATTGTATGCGTTGTCGGTACACATATTATAGGAAAGGCTTGTACTCCTTCTTACACTCACTCCACTGCCATTCAGTATCATCAGATACCATTGTATCTTTTTTATGCCACAACTGGCTCTATTGCTATGTTGTGGATTGCTCGGAAGATAAATGCCAATAAGGTATTGGAGTATTTAGGAAAAGGCTCGCTGGTGGTCTATATGTCTCATTTCGCTTATCTCCGATTATTGGCTAAGGTACTTCCCAACATCATCTCTCCTTATGGAACAATATCAGGCTTTACTTTTTATATCATAACATTCATATTGGCTACTGCATTGAGTGGAGCCACAATATGGTTGTTCAATCATAAATATCTGAAAATATTAATAGGAAAATTTTAGAATTAGATGAAAATAGCATTATTGAATCTTCCGTTTGATAATAACTATGGCGGAAATCTTCAAAGATATGCTCTTATAAAAGTTCTCCAAGGAATGGGGCACGAGGTGGAGCATATCAATCTACAGTGTGACTACTCGTTGCCTTGGTATAAGTATCCGTATAGCATTCCGAAAAGAATTATCAAGAAGTATTTGCTGGGGGAAAAAAAGGTTGATGTCTTATTGGAAAAACATAATAAGGATATTCGAAAAATCATAGATGCAAATGCCTTAGCTTTTTATGAAAAATATATTCCACATACATTTGAGGTAAGAAATGTTTCTGGGATTAAAAAACTGCTGAATAGTGGTAATTATGATGCTGTAGTTGTTGGTTCTGATCAGGTATGGAGAGAAGGTATGACACATAGTATTGGTTGTGAAAACTTCTTTTTAAAATTCGTACCTGATGATATAAAGAAGATAGCTTATTCTGTATCAATGGGTACCAATAAAAATGAGTATTCAGCTAAGCAGACAAAAAAGTTAGCTAAGCTATATGCTCGTTTTGATGCGGTCTCTGTAAGAGAAGAGTCTGCATTAAAAATGTTTCAAGAAAATGGTTGGATAAAACCAAAGGCTGAATGGACATTAGATCCGACCCTTTTGCTCTCTGCAGAGGACTATTTAACATTGATAAAAGAGAGAAATGATGTGAAGGATATTACAATAGGAAAGATTTTCTGCTATGCTTTAGATATGAATGACTCAATTAAAAATGAACTTAATTCATGTGGCTTACCTTACGTTATCAATGGGTTGCTCGATGCAGGTATAGTTTCAATAGAGCAATGGCTTAACAATATAAGATGTTGTGATATGGTTATCACCGATTCATATCATGGCGTAGTCTTCTCTATAATCTTTGGTAAGAAATTTAAGTTTATGGGGAATGCAAGAAGAGGTAATGATAGAGTTGAGTCGTTGATGAAAATCTTAGATTTAGGATTCGAGAAAATGCGAACGGCTAGTTTTTGCTTTCTTAATAGTACAATTAAATAGTGATAGAAATGGAGAGAAAGAAAATTTTAATTGTAAGTGATTGTCCCTCTAACCCATTGACGGCAGGAAATAGGACTTGTATTAGAAAGAATGCTGATATTTTACAAAAAATGGGCTATGATGTATATTTCTTATTAGTTAATAATGGATCAATGACTGATGAGGATATATCTGAAATGAAATTTGCATGGAAAGAAAAATTATTCTTGTTCAGTACTAATAAAATTCAAGTGTTTTTGCAGAAATTACATTCAAAGTTATGTATAAAACTTGGAATCAATTATCAGTCATTAGATTTGTATTGCCCATGGTTCATTCCTAAATTTGTAAAGCATTTAGTTTCTGCAAAAGGTATAGATACTATTATGGTAAATTATATTTGGATGTCAAAACTGTTAGAAAAATCATCAGTTAAGCACAAATTAATATATACACATGATGTATTTTCATATAAGCTTTTCAAAGGAGAATATTCATGGTTTTCTTATAGTCCAAATAAAGAGGCTATGGCATTAAATAGGGCAACTGATATTCTTGCTATACAGGAAAATGAAGCAATTTATTATAAATATCTTGCTCCAAAAACAAATGTAAAGACAGTTTTTATGCCTTTTAAATATATTGAAACTCCTATTGTCAGAAACCAAGTTTTACTTTTCTTTTCTGGTGGTAATGTTCATAATTTAAATGGTATTAAGCTGTTTATAAAACATATCTTCCCTATTTTACATAAAGAGTTTCCTAATGTGAAGCTTTATATAGGGGGAAGTATATGTAAGGTACTTAAACAAGATTGTCTTGACGGCTCTATAAAATTACTTGGAGGATTTCATGATCCTTATGATTTTTATAAGTTAGGAGATATAGCAATAAATCCTGTGTTTTCTGGAACAGGATTAAAAGTTAAAACTTTTGAGGCGATATCTTATGGGAAATATGTTTTAGCTCATACTCACTCCTTGGAAGGTGTATATGATCCCTCAAACATTCCTGTTAAGGAGTGTGTAGATGCAAAAGATTATATCTCATGCCTGAGAGAGTTATTTGATGGTGGTATAACTATGGATGTAATTAAAATGCATACAAAAAACTATTTAGAATCATTAGATAGCTATATAGAATCATCTTATAAACAAATAATAGAAAAGTCATAATTGTTCTATGATAATTAGAAGTAAAGCGCCCCTTCGCCTTGGTTTGGCAGGAGGTGGTTCCGATGTGTCGCCATACAGCGATATATACGGAGGTTTGATATTGAATGCTACAATTAATTTGTATGCATATTGTACAATCGAAGAGACTGATGACAATCAGATAACTATCAATGCGTTTGATGCGCATTGCAATAAAAGTTATCCGATGACAGAATGTCTGGAGATTGATGGTGAGGCAAGTCTCATTAAGGGTGTGTATAATCGTGTGGTAAAAGATTTTGGCGTTGGTGCTAAATCTTTCAAGATTACTACCTATAATGACGCTCCTGCAGGTTCTGGCTTGGGAACATCATCTACAATGGTAGTTTGTATCTTGAAGGCATTTGTAGAATGGCTTGGTTTGCCATTGGGTGATTATGAGATTTCCCGTCTTGCTTATGAGATTGAACGCAAGGACTTGGGACTTTCTGGTGGCAAGCAGGATCAGTATGCTGCAGCTTTCGGTGGCTTCAATTATATGGAGTTCTTGCAGAATGATATTGTCATCGTAAATCCTTTGAAGATTAAGCGATGGATTATCGATGAGTTGGAGGCAAGTATGCTTCTTTACTTTACAGGTAAGAGCCGTAGTAGTGCTGCTATCATTGAGGAACAGAAGAAGAATACTTCTCATGGTGACAATGATGCTGTGGAAGCTATGCATAAGATTAAGCAGAGTGCCAAGGACATGAAACTAGCTATTTTGAAGGGTGATATTGATGGATTTGCTGATATTCTCCGTGAAGGTTGGGAGAATAAGAAGAAAATGGCAAATAACATCACCAATCCTATGATTCAGGAGGCTATGGATGTTGCGATGGCTGCTGGTGCTAAGGCTGGTAAAGTATCTGGTGCTGGTGGTGGCGGTTTTATCATGTTCGTGGTAGAACCTACCCGTAAAAAAGAAGTGGAAGAGGCTTTGAAGAAACTTAATGGTTTTGTGATGCCATTCCAGTTCTCTGATGGAGGTGCGCATGGCTGGAAGATTTATCCAACAGATAATGTGACAGCATTGAATAAGGTACAGTATAAATGAATGTTAATGTGATGAATTGTAAAAAGCAAATTCGGGGGGGCAAATTGAAATCTTTGATTTCCTGAGATTTCCATTGATATGCATCGTTGTTCTCATACACACTTTACAAGCAGATGAGCATGTTGAGTTCGGCATTTTGTATCATGATGCCTTGTATTTCTTCCAAGAGTCCATAGGAAGGTCGGCAGTACCTGTGTTCTTCGTTATCTCAGGTTATATGTTTTTCTATAAGGTAGCAGGTTTGACGACAGAAATCTATAAAAGCAAGTTAAAACGAAGAGTAAAATCTCTGTTGATACCTTACTTGATATGGAATGCCTTGGCATTGTTGGAATGTTGCATTAAACATTTGCCAGTATTGGCTGGTTTGTTTCCCAACATTGTAAACCAATCTATAGATTTTTTCTATTGTATTAAGTCTTTTTGGTGTACTCCTGATGGTACTTGCCCTATTTACTATCCATTTTGGTATATAAGAGACTTGATGATGTGTGTATTGCTTACACCTGTCATATATTTCTCTATAAAGAAGTTAAAGCTTCTATGGCTGCTGCTTTTGTTTGCAGGAATGCTATTTAAAGTGGAAATGATTTCAGGGCTTGGTTTCGGATCTCTGTTTTATTTTTCTGCAGGTTGCTATTGGGCAATCTTAAAAGCAGAGAAGACACCCAATTTTTATGCGCTTATGGTAATTAGCTTATGTTGGATTCCCTTTGCTGTATTAGATACTATGACCAAAGATTATTATTTTCATTTACTATCGAATATCTTTGGTGTCGGATGTTTGTATTTTGTTGGGTTGGTTGCTGTTCGAAAGTTTAGTCGTAAAATCTCAAGGGATTTGATACAATCAGTCTTTTTTATATTTGCTACTCATGCGTTTTTTGTTGGATACATTAGCAAGGGCATTTTTGCGTTGCTAAGACCATCAAGCGAAATCGTTTGTTTCCTATTACAATTTGTCATTATGGCTTTGACGATTATGTTTTCAAGAGAAATTTATATTATAATTAATCGTTATGCGCCGAAACTTAGTAAGGTGCTTACAGGCAAAAGATAATTAATGAAATGGATAAACATATTGAAACTTTGGTACAACGTTATCCACAATTGGAAAGTTGTAAAGATGATATATTGAAAGCTTATCAAATCCTGGAGGAAGCTTATTCGGCTGGTCGCAAGTTGCTGGTAGCTGGTAATGGTGGTTCTGCATCAGATTCTGAGCATATTGTCGGTGAGCTGATGAAGGAGTTTAAGTTAAAACGCAAGATTTATGCTGCTCAGATTGACCGACTCATGCAGATTGATGCAGAGATGGGTACAGTGTTGGCTGATCATCTGCAAGGTTCGCTTCCTGCCATCTCTTTGGTAGGAGAACCTTCATTGACAACTGCATTTATGAATGATGCCGTTCCGGTATTGATTTTTGCTCAGCAGGTGAATGGCTTGGGTAGAGCTGGTGATGTTTTCTTGGGTATCTCAACTTCAGGTAACAGTAAGAATGTTCTTTATGCAGCTGTAGCTGCAAAATCTAAGGGGTTGAAGGTAATTGGATTGACCGGTCAGAACGAAAACAGATTGGAAACATTCGCAGATGTCTGTATCCATGTCCCAGAGAAAGAAACTTATAAGATTCAGGAACTTCATCTTCCTGTATATCATTGCTTGTGCTTGATGTTGGAAGAAAAATTCTTCGGAAATTTATAAATTCACACGAATCTCACGAAACGCACGGATTTTATATCAATTCGTGTTATTCGAGTGATGCGTGTTCAAAACTAAACTCGTATGAAGACAATACTTATGGCGGGCGGTAGAGGAACCCGTATCGCTGAACTTTTTCCTAACATACCCAAACCATTGATTCCTGTGGCGGGTATGCCTATTCTTGAAAGAGAAATAAGATCTCTCTGTGCGCAAGGTTTTAAAGATATCATTTTGACCGTAGGTTATCTAGCCGACAAGATTATTGCTTATTTTGGAGATGGCAGTCAGTTTGGAGTAAGGATAGATTATTTTGTAGAAGAGTCTCCTCTTGGCAATGCTGGTGCTTTGTTTAGACTGAGGGAAAAAATAGGTGATGAGCCTTTCCTTCTCTTGAATGCGGATGCAGCATTCGATGTTGATTTCAATCGTATGGTTGCATTCCATCAGAATCATGGAGGTCTTGTTACTTTGTTTACTCATTCTAATTCGCATCCATACGATAGTGGATTGATTATTGCAGATGAAAACGGTCATGTAGAGAAATGGCTTGCCAAGGAAGACGAACGTCCACAATGGTATGACAATCGAGTGAATGCTGGTCTTCATGTGATAGATCCCAAGGTTTTGGATATTAGTTTGAAAACTCTTGAAATCAGCAAAGAGTCTGGATTCCCACAAGGAAAGGTTGACTTGGACCGACAGATACTCAAACCTTTGTGTGGCTCAAACATGATGTTCTGTTATGACAGTCCTGAATATGTAAAGGACATGGGTACGCCAGAACGTTTTCACCAAGTGGAGGCTGATTATAAAAATGGTGTTGTTCAGGCAAAGAATCTTACCAACAAGCAGAAAGCCATATTCCTTGACCGTGATGGAACAATCAATAAATATGTGGGATTCCTTCGCAATATAGATGACTTTGAACTGATTGAAGGAGTAGCAGAGGCAATCAAGCTGATTAACCAAAGTGGATATTTGGCAATTGTTGTCACAAACCAGCCTGTGATAGCAAGAGGAGAGGTCACATGGGAAGAACTCAATGAGATACACAAGAAAATGGCAACCCTCTTAGGTAAAGAAGGAGCTTATGTAGATGGCATTTATATCTGCCCTCATCATCCAGACAAGGGCTTCGAAGGAGAACGCCCAGAATACAAAATAGATTGCGATTGTCGCAAACCAAAGCCTGGTCTCCTGTTGCAGGCAGCTAAAGACTTCAACATTGATTTATCAGAATCCTATATGATTGGTGATAGTCATCGTGATGTGGAAGCTGGCGAGAATGCTGGAGTTAAGAAGAGCATCAAGGTGGAAGAGAATTGTGAATATAGCTTAGTAAATAAAATTAGATATATATTAGAACATGAATAAGAAGAAACTTGTTTATATAAATTTAGGTGGTTTTGGTGATACTGATGTTACTGTTTTAAAGCACCTAAATAAGGAGTATGATTTGACTTGGTTTTTAATAGATGAGCCTAATAAAAACGTTAATATCTCTAAAGATGAGGCAGTAGATTATGCAAATGAGAATTCTATTAAATTGATTGTTTGCACCCGCCTTTTTAGAGTTCGAAGTCTCAAAAATTTGTCTTTTTTCATGAACATACGAAATCAGATAAATAAAATAGAACCAGATTTAATATTCACTTGTATGGCAGAGTGGGGGTGGATGTTACAGGTTCCATTGATTAAATGTAAAAAAATAGTCTACGGCATTCATGATGTCAAAATGCATTCATATAAAAAATCCTTGTTGTTATCACTAACGTGGAAATTAAATACATTAGCAATGGGGGTGTTGTATAAGTATCCTTGTGTGTTTTCTAAAAATCAACAAAAGGTATATTACGATATTTTTCATAAGAATATACCTAATTTAGGAATGAGCTATAAAAATTTTGGTACTTCGTCTTTAAAAGCTTCAGATATAACAAATGGGGTAAAGTTACTTTTTTTTGGTAGCATCAATATTTATAAAGGTCTTGACCTGTTGATTGACGCAATAGAGGCATTGTATGCTGATGGCATAACTAATGTTTCTTTAACTATTGCAGGAAAAGGAGAATCGTGGAGTGATTGTCAAAGAAGAATTATACATCATGAGTTGTTTAATTTAAAAATCAAATTCGTAGATAACGAAGAAATTCCTGATTTATTCAGCTCACACCATTTTTTGGTTTTACCATACCGAGATGCTACCCAATCAGGTCCGTTATTAACGTCTTTATTTTATGGCTTGCCTATTATAGCACCTGACTTTGGTTGTTTCTCTGATACTTATAACAAAGAGTCTGCAATCTTGTATAAGCAAGGTTTCCTTAAAGAGGCTATATATTTAGCTTCTAATATAACGGCAGATGATTATAGAATAAAGGTAGAAAATTGTTGGAAAATAAGAGATTCCTTTAGTGAGGAAAATATAGCGAAAAAATATATAGAATTTTTTAAAGAGTTAATAGAAAATAAATAAGATTATGGAATGGGATAATTTCTTTTCAATCTATTCATTAATCTATATACCGCTTATACTCAGTTCGTTCATATCTAATTTGAAGACGCAGAAAAGAGTAATCTTTTTTTGGATAATAGTTCTAACTTTTTTCAGAGGTCTACGTTGGGATTTAGGTACAGATTGGTACTGGTATGAGAAAAGTTTTAATGAATTAGATTTAAGTAACTTTTATAAGTATATTACTCAAGATGATGGTATGGTTTATAAGAACCTTGAAGCTGGTTGGGCCCTCTTGATGGTTCTTTGTAAAAAGATATTTGGTACATATACGTCATTCTTATTAGTTTCAAATTTTATTATTTTAAGCATATATTATAAAATAAGTACTTTCTTTAGTAATAATAAGCCGATAGTATGTTTTGCTAGTATAGTCACTTCAGCAAATTTCTTTCCTGTAAGACAAGATTTAGCTGTTGCAATCTTTTTTCTAGGCTTTTGTTTTTTGACTATAGCTGAAAGAAAAAAATATATAGTATTGAATATTATAGCCTATTTTTGCCATCAGAGTGCAATTGTGTTGTTACCAATCTCTTTATTTTTGCAGAAGTTTTTCCTAAAATATAAAGTTGTATTTTTGTTAATGATTGCAGCTTTTATATTTGGTGAATATTTGATACCAGTTTTAATGGGATTTATTGTGAGTCATGTAGGTGGCTCTATTGGTTCTGTTGTTGCTGGTTATTACTATGAATATAGCCATAATAATGTATTATTAGATGCTAATTATACGAATCCTATACTGCCATTCATTTTAAATATGGGCTTTTATTCTTTATTCTATTTCTATTTTAAAGATATGACTGCTAGTCACTCTGGAGATACTAGAAATGAGAGTAAAATTAGGTTATTCAAGATAAATATAAATGCTTTTATATTGTATATGTTGATTCAAACTGTCTTTTTACGAACAATAGAATCTTTAGCTCGTTTAAGTAGTTATCTGTCAATTTCCCAATATGTTCTAATTTCCTTGATTATATCATGGACAAAAGATAAAAACAAAAAGACTATTTATATTTTTATCCTCGTTTGTTATTTGTTTTACAGATATTATAAACATCTGGGATTTTTTCCAGAATTACATTTTCCTTATCATTCAGTTTTTGATTAAATATGACAAGAATAGTTTTATCATTTGATGATGCTCGTTTTGATGAGTATGATGCAATAAAACTTGCATCTAAGTATGGTGTGAAATGTACTTTGAATGTTACAACAGCTTATGTAGAGAATTCTGCTCCTACAGATGCTGGGGATTGTCCTGCAATGACTAAAGAGCAGGTCTTAGAGTTGTATGATGATGGCAATGTTGAAATTGCGGGGCATAGCCATACTCACGTAAATGACTTTAATGATATTGTTAAAGGTCAGCGAATCTTGGAAGGCTGGTTAAGTACAAATGAGAAACTCGGCTTTGCAAGCCCTCATTCTCAGTTGGATTTAAATGAGAATCCTCTGAATAAATTCAAAGGGGCTAATTTCTTGTATGTACGCAAAAGCCAATTTTATGATAAGTTTTCGCCTGTTTATCGTTATATTAGAAAAATCTCAAGAATCTGTGGTTTTAAATGGCCTTTATATATTACTTATAAGAATACTTTGGCAAATATAGTTGAAGATGGGTATTTTCTCCATGGGGTACCGGTTTTGTTAGATAACAGTTTTGAACAGATTAAATATATTGTTAATAAAGCAATAGAGAATAAAACTGATTGCCTTTTGATACTTCACAGTATATGTAAGAAAGGACACCCATTGGAACATGATTTATATTCTTGGGAATGGGAAAAGTTCGAAGCATTGTGTGTATACATCCATTCTTTAGAAGTAAAAGGGAAGCTTAAGTCAGTATTGTCTAAAGATTTAATTTTAAAATAATGAGTAATCCATTAATCTCTATCATAGCGCCTGTTTATAAAGTCCAGGAGCAATATTTGCGTGATTGTATTATTAGTTTGCAAAATCAGACTTATTCTAATATTGAGATTATCTTGGTTGACGATGGAAGTCCAGATAATTGTGGATTAGTATGTGATGAATATGCAAAGAAAGATCATCGCATCAAGGTTATACATAAGCAAAATGGAGGCTTGGTTTCTGCCCGCAATGCTGGTTATGAAGTAGCGTCTGGTGATTGGTTCTGTTTTATGGATAGCGATGATTGGCTTGATGTCGATATGATGGAGAAAATCGTTCATCAGTTAGAAACTCATACTGATATTGATGTCGTTTTTTGGAAACTTGTTCATGAGGTTAATGGGCAGCAGATAACTGGTAAGTTAGAATGGAAATGTGATGATTATACTCATGTGTATGGTCCTGACGAATGTAAGCAACTGGCGGTTGATACCTTGGTTTATAATTTAGGAGTTTCTTCTCCAGTCATAAGATTAGTGAGAATGGACTATGCAAAGAAATACAATGTTACCCACGATTCTAGAACAAAACAAGGATTAGAGGGGAATATTTTTGCAATGCGTTCGTTCTATTATGCCCACAAGGCTTTATTTATTAATGAGTATTTTTATCATTATAGATATAATCCAACCTCAATTTCAAAAAGTGTAAGTGAAGCTAATGTTAAGTGTATCATCGATTGTCTTAAAGTTATGGAGGAAGATATTGCTGCCTTTAGTAATAAAGAAGATTTTCGAAAGCCTATGTATGATAAGGCTATATATGTTATTTTAGCAATGGCAATGAATACTTACTTTCATCCAGCAAATACAGATTCGCTTGTGAAAAGGACAAGGAAATTTGCTAGAATAATAGACGAGAATTTATTATTCAAAGAAGCGATTAAAAAAGCTTCTTATAACGAAGTTGATAAATTCAGAAAAATTGCTTTATTTTTTATTAAGATTAAAATGTATTTCGTTCTTGATATATTTGGTAGAGCAAAACAGTTTATGCTGAAAAGAGGTAAATATAATTATTGATATTTTGTATGACGAATAAAATAGCACTTGTAACTTGCTACTTCCAGCCTAATTATGGAAGTCAGCTCCAGGCTTTTGCCACGCAGAAGTTCTTTGATGGTATTCATGTTCCTAACGAGACTATCATCATTGATGGTCTGAAGGGTGAAATCAACAAGGCAAAATATAAGTACTTTCTGAGTAAGATATTTGATGCCAATACCATCAAGGATAAATGGGCTACGGTAAAGAAGGTGATAGCTAAAAAAAGTAATCATACTTATGCTTCTCATCTTGTGGAGCGATATAATATGTTTGATACCTTCGCTCAGCATGAATTTCATCTATCGAAACGCTATGCTTCCTTTGCTGAATTGAGTAAGGCTGCTCATGACTATCAGATGTTTGTAGTTGGTAGTGATCAGCTTTGGTTGCCTTCTAATATAGCAGCCAACTATTATACCTTGAACTTTGTGCCAAGAGAGGTGCCAAAGATGGCACTTGCAACAAGTTTTGGTATATCTCAGTTGCCTTCTGCACAGGCAAAGTTGGCTAAAGAGTTCTTGCCTCGTATCGACTACTGTTCTGTTCGTGAGATAAGTGGCCAAAAGCTTATCAAGAATTTGATAGGAAAAGATGTACCTATGGTATGTGATCCTACGATTTTATTTACTGCAGAGGAATGGGGTGAAGGCATCAGTAAGGAACGATTCATAAAGGAAAAATATCTGCTCTGCTACTTCTTAGGAAATAATCCTATCCAGCGTGAGTTTGTTAAGAAGGTCAAGGCTTTGACGGGATATAAGATTGTACAGTTGCAGCATTGTGATGAGTTTATAGCCAGTGATGAAAGTTTCCCTGATGAAGCTCCATACAATGTTGGTCCGAAGGAGTTTATCCGCTTGATTCGTGATGCTGAGTATGTATTTACCGACTCTTTCCATTGCTCTGTATTCTCCATGCTTCATGCCAAGAAGTTCTTCACATTCCGTAGATATAACAACGATAGTATTGTTTCTACAAATGGTCGCATCTATTCACTGCTCTCATTGGTAGGAGAGGAGAACCGTCTGCTGAAGGGGAATGAAGAGCCAAAGGATATGCTGGCTATGGATATAGACTACAAGAAAGTTCATGAGAAATTGGCGGAATTGCGTCAGTTTACCAAGAACTTTGTTTTTGATGCATTAGATAAATCTGGTATCAAATATGATAGAGATTAAAGATAAGAAGGATTGCTGTGGCTGCTGGGCATGTGAAAACGCATGCCCAAAGCATTGCATTTCGATGGTGGAGGATAAGGAAGGATTCCGTTATCCTCAGGTGAACACGGATATCTGTATAGACTGCCATCTGTGTGAGAAGGTGTGTCCAATTATAAATGTTAAACCCGAGGAGGAAAAGCCTCAGAAAGGTTATCTGCTTCAGAACAAAGATGCTAAGGTACTTTCGGAAAGTACATCGGGAGGAGCATATACAGCTATTGCCAAATATGTATTAAAACAAGGTGGCGTAGTTTTCGGAGCTGTTCTCAATGAACATAATGAGGCAAAACATATCTATCTAGAAAGCGAGGATGAACTTTGGAAGTTCCGAAATAGTAAGTATGTACAGAGTCTGATAGGTGATACTTATCAACAGGCTAAGAAATTTTTGAAGCAAGGTCGTTTGGTATGTTTCAGTGGTACTCCGTGCCAGATGGAAGGTTTGGTATCATATCTTAGAAAGCCATACGATAATTTGATTATCGTTGATGTGGTTTGTAGAGCGGTTCCTTCACCTAAGGTGCTTCGTAAATATATAGAATATCAAGGCTTGACATACGGAGATGACTTAAAGAATCTGAAGTTTAGAGATAAGAAATTCTATGGATATAAGTACTCGAATATGAGTTTCGACTCTGAGAAAGGTTCTTATCATGCAGGTATTGATACCGATCCTTGGCTTCGCTCGTTCTTCTCTGGCATCAATGTACGACCAAGCTGTTATGCTTGTAGATTCAAGAAGCAGTATCGTGTGACAGACTTCACAATATGGGATTGTTTCGAGGTGTACCAGTATAGTAAGGAGTTGGATAATGATAAAGGTGTAACTAAAGTCCTTGTTCATTCAGCTAAGGCTGAAGAAATCATGAATGCCATAGAAGGTGATGCTTATATAAAAGAGGTAGGTGTTGATAAGCTGATAGCTGGTGTGCATGAGTTGACTGCTCAGCCAAAGAACAATCCTAGACGCACGGCATTCTTTGAAGACTTAGATAGGCTTTCGCCAAAAGAGTGTTTCGATAAATATTTTCCTGTTACTTTCAGAACCAAGATGGAAAAGCATATTAGAATCTTAATGTTGCAGTTAGGCATCTATAAGCAATTCCGTATGTTGGTGAAGAAGATGGTGGGGGAAGTGCAGAGATAATATATTTGATTTTTCAACTGTATTGAAATGAAAGGTATTTTGGTATGAAAGAGACTAAAGATATACAATATTTCTTGGAGGCAGAAAAGAAGTTTCGTAAAGAACATCCTGATTATGGTGAGCTTTTCTTTGATGAGAAGTATGGGGCGCGTGAAATCGGTGACGAGGATTCTGCAAGCTTTTTAGTCAATATGCCAATAGGCGAATATTATAAACAACATTCCCAAATAATAGGAAATGAAGAGAAATATGGCTTAACAGAAGTTGAAAGGACCTTCTTGTGTATGTACTATGCTCAACATTCTGCCAAATTTCGTGACGACTATTATCATGGGGAAATACCTGAAGTCGTCAGGCAGATGTTTATAGGAATCAACAATGTGGTTTCCAAAGCTCCTCAAAACAAAGATAAAATTCTATATCGCTTTTGTCAGGATGAAGACCCTAAAGGGATGAAAGTTGGTGATGTGGTAAATTTCCCATATAACTTGACTTGTACTAATTTTGATTGGAATCAAGCAAAATACAAGAATGTTTATGTGATTACTCCATTACCAAATGGAAAGACAAGAGCTCATAATCTGTATGAGATATATGAGCATGGGGATGAAAAACAAGTAGACTTCTTACGAGATACTTCTTTTATGGTTACTAAAGTAGAGGAGACTAAAGGAACCCCTTATAGGAAATATTATTTAAAAGAATTATCTGATACTTGATTTTATGTTCTTCATAGAACAATCATTTGATGAACTTGGTATGTATAGTGAAATCTGTGTGACGAAAGAAGAACTGTTTCGTAGATATATACCTATGACCATTAATTTATTATTTGGTAGATTATAAAAATGGTGCTATGAAGATATTACATATAGGTCAGATGATAGGAGGATTGGATATTTATATCCGGAACTCTATTATATATAATAAGGTGGAAGGTAATGAGTATATCATTGTCTGTGGTAAGGATGATAAACATCAGCCAGTCATCAGAAAAGTTGAGATAGGTTATCTCTTGACTTTGGATACTGTAGCCTACGCTGATAGGATTATCCAACTCGTAAATGACAAAGAATTAAGAACTTCTATGGAGGAGAAATCTAGAGTTTTATTCCTTGACGAATTCTTTATAGAAAATAGAATTAAATACTTGCAAAATCAATATAATATGGTTTATAATTTGCAATATGAGGGGGAAAATCTTGTCTTCCTCAAAATGAACGTTGATACTATTGTACTAGTATCTATCGGACACGAATCAACTCTCATAAGTGAAGAAAGGATGGTGGCAGCATGAAGATACTTCATATAGCACAAAGCGCAGGTTATGGTGTAACCATCTATTTAGAGTCTTTAATAAAAGGACTAAAAAGCAAAGAGTACGAACAGGTAATTCTTGGTTCGGAATATTATAATACCGAACACTTTCGAACTCTAGCGGATAAAGTGATAACAATCCCAATGTGCCGAAATATATCTCCACATGATGTGCAAACAATTTTACAATGCATGAAGATTGTTCGTCAAGTTCGACCAGAAATAGTTTATTGTCATTCTGCAAAAGCAGGCATATATGGAAGAATTGCTTGCCTAGGAACAAAGACTAAAGTTGTGTATAATCCACATGGATGGTCTTTTAATATGCATCGAAGTAAAATAGCTACTTTTGTTTATAAGGCAATAGAATATGTGTTTTCTTGGTTCACAGATATAATAATCATAATATCTAACTTTGAGTTTAATTCAACGCCTAAATGTTTTCCTGCCAAGAAACTGGTTGTAATTACAAATGGTATAGATGTAGAACGTAACTTGAAGTTGCTATCTGATTCACATTTGGAAAAAGACAAATTAGGTATTCCATCTAATGCTTATGTAGTTGGTATTGTTGGTAGAATATCCATTCAAAAAGGGCAAGACCTTTTTGTGAAAACAGCAAAAAGAATAAAAGATGTCATACCTAATGCGTACTTTCTTATTGTTGGCGGTAAAAGTGACGATGTACCAATTGAAGATATAATTAAAGATAATGATTTGCAAGATAGTTTTGCTATTACAGGTGAAGTGACAGATGCTATTCAGTATACTTCTCTTTTTGATGTAGCTTTGTTTACTTCTCGTTGGGAAGGTTTTGGCTTAGTCCTTCCAGAATATATGTTGGCTAAGAAACCGGTAGTAGCCTTTGCTGTTGATGCAGCTGCAGATATCATAAAAGATAGAGAAACTGGTATTCTTGTTCCTGCTAATAATATAGAATTGATGGCAGATTCTGTATTAATGTTATACAGAAATAAAGAATTTGCAGACAAACTAGTATCGAATGCTTACAAGGAAGTAATAGCAAAATATGATTTAAAACGTGTTGTCATAGAGCATGAAAAATTATTCG
>ERZ809194.624-NODE-624-length-18351-cov-7.327886_pt1 | contig 18351 bp, 14 predicted proteins | sample MGYA00520517_ERZ809194 | MGnify/ENA primary metagenome ERZ809194 (study PRJEB31570, sample SAMEA3213003) | Homo sapiens | biome: human-gut; feature: human gut; material: fecal | place: Sweden | collected 2011 ... | reverse complement strand
ACCCTCTGATTAACAGTCAGATGCTCTAACCGACTGAGCTACTGAAGAAGGTTTTTCTCAATTGCGTGGCAAAGGTAGTAGGATATTTTGAAATATGCAATATCTTTGCAAAAAAAATATTGATAAATGGATAAAATTATTGGAATGGGCAATGCTTTGGTCGATGTTTTGGTCTTAATCGATAGTGATGAGGTGCTAAATGACCTGAATTTGCCTAAAGGAAGTATGCAGTTAATAGACGAGGACACATTATTTAATATACGTACTAAGACAGCTGGGCAGAAACTTCATCGGGCAACTGGAGGAGCTGCAGCTAATACAATATGTGCACTTGCAGGGCTGGATGCAGAAGTTGGATTTATTGGGAAAATTGGTACAGATGAATTCGGACAATTTTTTGAGCGGACATTAAAAAAAAGAGGAATAGAAACTTCTTTGTTGAAATGTGACTGCCCTTCGGGAGTTGCTTCCACATTTGTATCACCTTGTGGTGAACGTACTTTTGGTACATATTTGGGAGCATCAGCCAAACTTTGTGCTGATGACTTGTCTCGTTCAATGTTCGAAGGTTATTCCTATTTTTATATTGAAGGTTATTTGTTGCAGGATCATGATCTTATTGTACGTGCCATGCAATTAGCAAAAGAGGCTGGTTTGCAAATCTGTCTTGATATGGCTAGCTACAATGTGGTTGAGGCCGAGCGTGAGTTTTTCGATATGTTGATTACAAAATATGTGGATATTGTATTTGCTAATGAAAGCGAAGCACGCGCCTATACGGGTAAAGGACCTGAAGAAGCTTTACAGGAAATATCATCTAAATGCAGCATTGTAGTCATAAAAACAGGTAAAAGTGGTTCATTGGTAAAAAAAGGTACTGAGGTTATTCGTGTAAATCCTTTCCCTGTCAAGAAAGTAGTTGATACAACGGGGGCTGGCGATTTTTATGCAGCAGGTTTCTTATATGGTCTTACATGTGGCTATTCACTTGAAAAGTGTGCACAGATAAGCTCCATTTTGGCTGGGTATGTTATTCAGACAGTGGGAACAGCCCTGACAAAGAAGAAATGGAACGAAATAAAGTTAAATATTGAGTCCGTCTTGCAGGCTTGAGCAGAATAATATGTTTATTTGCAAGCTAAAATCATGATAACTATGAATACAAAAAGAACGCTGATTGGAGCTTTTATCATTTTTCTTGGTCTGGGACTTTCCAGCTTTAAAGATGATGACCGTAATTTTCAGATATCAAAGAATCTGGATATTTTCAATTCTATTTTTAAGGAGCTGGATTTATTTTATGTAGATACTATCGATCCTGAAAAAATGATTCAAAATGGGGTTAACGGTATGCTGGCTCTGACCGACCCATATACCGAGTATTATCCGGAGGAGGGTATCAACAGTCTGAAAGAAATGATTACGGGAAAGTATGGTGGTATCGGAGCTGCTATACGATATTATAAGAAAAAAGATCGTATTGCCATTGTGGAACCGACTGAAGGTATGCCGGCTGCAGAAGCTGGTGTAAAGGCGGGCGATATTATTCTTTCGGTTGGTGGAAAGGAAATGCTGAGAGGAAATATGAAACCTCAGGAATTTTCATCGAAAGTAAGTGAGGCTTTGCGTGGTGAACCGGGTACTTCTTTTGTTTTAAAAGTGCTTCGTCCATTGAAGAACGATAGTACCGTGATGGAGTTTAAAATTACGCGCAAGAATATCCGTAACAATCCGGTTCCTTATTATGGTATAATTAAAGATAGTATAGGCTATTTGTCGCTGACTGGTTTTACAGATAATTGTGCCAAGGATGTGAAAAAGGCATTTATTGAGTTAAAGCAGCGTGGAGCTAAGTCTTTAGTGATAGATTTACGAGATAATGGAGGAGGTTCTTTGCAGGAAGCTGTAGAAATTATTAACTTTTTTGTTCCGAAAGGAAAAGAAATAGTAGTGACGAAAGGAAAAATTCGTCAGGCTGCCAGTTCATTCAAAACTCAGAATGAACCAATAGATACAGAAATGCCTCTGGCTGTGCTTGTAAATGGTAATACGGCTTCTGCTTCTGAAATTTTGAGCGGTTCTATGCAAGATATGGATCGTGCGGTGATTATTGGTACACGTACTTATGGAAAGGGTCTGGTGCAGACTACTCGCCCATTGCCGTATAATGGTACATTGAAGGTTACTACATCTAAATATTATATTCCAAGTGGCCGTTGCATTCAGGCTATCGATTATGCAAAGAAGAATGCAGACGGTTCGGTAGCACGTATCCCTGATAGTTTGACAACTGTATTCCATACAGCTGCCGGACGTGAAGTTCGTGACGGTGGAGGTATTCGTCCGGATATTGAAGTGAAAGGGGATAAGTTCCCGAATATATTGTTCTATTTGATGAACGATGATTTGATTTTTGATTATGTTACTCAGTATTGTCTGACGCATCCTGCTGTTACTTCTGTCGATTCGATACGGATTACTGATGCTGATTATGCTGAATTTAAGAAACAAGTCAAGGCTGCTAATTTTACTTACGACCGTCAGAGTGAAGGACTTTTAAAGACGTTGAAAGAAGTTGCCGAATTTGAAGGCTATATGGAAGGGGCAGCAGAGGAGTTTAAGGCTTTGGAACAAAAGTTGAATCATAACTTGGACCGTGATCTTGATTATTTTGCAAAACCGATAAAAGAACAAATTGCTGAAGAAATAGCAACCCGATATTTTTATCAGCGTGGAGCTGTTATGCAACGTCTGAAAGACGATGAGGACTTGGATAAAGCTATTGAAGTTCTGAATTCTCCAGAAAAATACAAGGAGATATTGTCGGTTCCAGTGAAAGTTGCAGAGAAGCAGAAATAGGAAACTGTAAGATAGAAGATGAGCCATCAAATCAAATTATAGGAAAAGATGGAATCTCTAATTTGAAGCTTACACATCACTTATAGATGAAAAGGGTCGTATCATTACTCAAAATGAGGTTTGATACGACCCTTTTTTAACCTTTTAGTTTATGCTTTTAAAGTAAGACCTTTTCTGTTTTGACGCGTTCTTTATTGACAAAAGCTTATACCTGCGGCTTCTTATTTATAAAGAGCAAGAATAGAGAAAGAATCTCAAAATAAAAACAGAGATAAGCTTATTTATAATCTATCATTGTTTCTCCGATAACACTTTTCAAGCCATCAATGACTCATTGATATATATGAATTTGAACAATAACTTAAACAGAGGGTTTGTCTATAAAACGATATTAATAATCAGTCTATTGAATATGTTTATCAGATACTAATAATCTATAAGTTATAACATAAAAACTCCTGCTTTTAGCCCTATATCGAAATGAGCAAAGACTAAAGCAGGAGATTTTTATTTTTAAGTTTTAATCTATAAGATTTTTACTTTCACAGTTTTATTTTGAGGCAGCTCCATTCTTTGAAATCTATTCTGTAATATTACATTTGATAGTACAGAATACTGATTTTTTGCTTGAGATTGCAGTTTATTTTTCCTTGTAATCTCCGTTCGCCTTAATTAGTTCAATCAGCTTTTCTACTGCCTGCTCTTCCGGAATATTCTTTTCAATACATTCTTTTTTCTTGTACAGGCTGATTTTGCCTCGTCCGGCACCTACATAACCATAGTCTGCATCTGCCATTTCACCGGGACCATTGACAATACAGCCCATGATACCGATCTTGAGCCCTTTCAGGTGCGAGGTCGCAGCTTTGATACGAGCGATGGTAGCTTCCAGATCGTATAGCGTACGTCCACAGCCGGGACAGGAAATATATTCTGTCTTCGATGTACGCGCTCTGCCTGCTTGTAGAATGCCGAATGCAGTTTCATCTACTTTCTCATCAGTAATAGCATTTCCGTGATTATATAGTAAAATACCGTCGCAGAAACCATCAAATATCAATGCTCCCATATCGACTGCCGATTTGATCTGCAAATCTTCTGTATTGTTTTCCTGATAAAATTGGAAGAATACCAATGGATTGGTTAAACCTTGATTCATCAGTTGATGTGCGATTCCCCGAAATTCGCCGAGACGATTCGGATGATTACTTTGGGCAATGATAACAACTTCTGGATGCATGCGCAGACAAGCTGTAGCTTCTTCATTCAGTCCCATATATGGAGTGAATAAGAATTTGACTTTTGCATTGCAGTGGTGCAACTCAACCAGTTGCTGGTAATTGAAGGCAGGATAAGTTCCCTCTTCTCCTTTCCATATGTTTGCATCTACAATGTAGCCGATATTGGTACGACGCATTTCAGGAAGCTGCTGTCCGCAATAGATGTAGTCCGGACAGAACTGCTCATTGATTTGCATATTACCGTCAAGACGGGCAGATATAACAACCGGTACATGTTCACCTCCAATATTTTCAACAGCTGTTGTATGGCGTCGGTTTGGATTGGTATAGTTAAATTCGGCTGCTTCTGCTCCTGGTATATAGGGATGATTCTCGCGTTGGAGTACATAATCCACCAGTTTGCGGGCTACTGGGATTTCTGCTTCAGGAGCTTCACTCAGTGAAACGCGGATAGTATCTCCTAATCCGTCACACAACAAAGCGCCGATACCTAATGCCGATTTGATACGTCCGTCTTCTCCATCACCAGCTTCGGTAACTCCCAGATGAAGAGGGAATGACATACCTTCCTTTTCCATCTGTTCTGCCAGCAGTCGGACTGTCTTGACCATTACGACCGTATTGGAGGCTTTGATGGAAATAACGACGTTCATGAACTGTTCATCTACACTGATACGGAGAAATTCCATACACGATTCTACCATACCTTCAGGAGTATCACCATAACGTGACATGATACGGTCGGACAATGAACCGTGATTTACTCCAATACGGATAGCAGTATGATTCTCTTTACAGATATTTAGGAATGGAATGAAGCGGTCACGTATCTTCTGAATTTCCTGAGCATATTCTTCATCTGTATATTCCAATTTCTTGAAAGTGCGCGCAGCATCTACATAATTTCCCGGATTGATGCGTACTCCTTCAGCATACAATGCTGCTACTTCTGCCACTTTGGGATTAAAGTGTACATCGGCTATCAGCGGAGTGTCGTACCCTTGTGAACGCAGTCCGATATTGATATTCTTTAAGTTTTCAGCTTCACGTACTCCCTGAGTAGTGAGGCGTACATATTCACCTCCTGCTTCAATGATGCGTTTAGCTTGTTCTACACAGGCCTCAGTATCCATTGTGACCGTATTGGTCATACTTTGTATACGGATAGGATTAGTGCCACCCATAGGAGTGGCACCAACATATACCTCATTTGCCTCTCGGCGTGAATAGTTGAAGTAATCCATTAATTTGTTTTATAAGCGTATTTTACTTCTTTCAATTCTTCGTTAGCTTTGACTATCTTATTTTTCAGACCTTCCTTGTAAGCTGCAAATTTTTCGGCGAGTCCTTCATCAGATAATGCCAACATTTGTACTGCAAGGATAGCTGCATTCATAGCACCATTGATAGCAACTGTTGCTACAGGTATGCCGGGAGGCATCTGGATGATAGAATAAAGCGCATCCACTCCATCGAGCACAGAACCTTTTACGGGAACTCCGATAACGGGAAGTGTAGTATTCGCTGCAATCACTCCTGGCAAAGCTGCAGCCATTCCTGCTGCTGCAATAATGACTTTAATACCTCGTCCGGCAGCTTCTTTTGCGAATTTTTCCACTTCAGCAGGTGTACGGTGTGCCGAAAGAGCATTCATTTCGAAAGGAACTTGCATTTCGTCGAGCAGTTTCGCCGCTTTCTCCATAACAGGAAGATCGGACGTACTACCCATGATGATACTTACAATTGGTTTCATGTCTGTTTATTTAGTTTTATTCATTAATGATCTGTTTGTATGCTTCAGCATCCAGCAGTTCATCCATTTCTGTAGTGTCAGTTGGTTTGATCTTGATTAGCCAGCCGTCACCATATGGATCTTTGTTTACCAGTTCCGGATGTTCTTCCAGCTCTGGATTGATTTCAAGTACTTCGCCACCAATGGGAAGGAAAAGGTCGGATACAGTTTTTACAACTTCAATAGTTCCGAATACTTCACCTTTTTCCAGAGTTTCACCTTCGGTCGTTACATCTACAAAGACGATGTCGCCCAATTGTTCTTGTGCATAATCTGTAATTCCTACATAAGCTTCATCACCTTCCAGACGAATCCATTCGTGTTCGTTCGTGTACTTTACATTAGTTGAGAAATTCATAATCTTAGTATTTTAGAGGTTAATATAATTATGTTTCAAATAAACAAAATTCCAGTGATACCGCAAAACAAACCGACTAAAAAACCTCCTCCAACTTCGTTTAAAGTATGTTGGCGGACGATGATTCGTGCGGAACCTAACATTCCTGCCAGTAAAATAAAACCGCAGAGCCACCAGATAGGATTGAACTGGAAAATGAAACTGTATGAAAGTAATCCTCCGATAATCATACCACAGCTGGCCATGTGAGTACTGATTTTCCATTTCAAGTTGATACTGGTACAGATAACCATACAAAGCAGAGTAGCTATGATTATTCCGCTCATATAGCGTGGAAGATGAATCCAGTACATGGTCAGAAAACATCCTGTATAACTCATGATCGTAATCAGGTATGGCAGAAAGCGTTTCTCTCTCTTCCCCAGCTCCCGTAACGTCCAGCCATTGATTTTCTGAAGAAGGTATATACCAAGCATCGGAAGGAGAATGGTAAAGCAATATACCATGATCAGAACTGTCAGTTTATATTGCAGGGGGAGTATTCGTAAATATGTAAAAAAGAAAAGCAGCAAAAACGCTACGAAAGGAACCATAAAAGGTGTAAATATGGCAGAGATGATACGTGCTGCCATAAATAGTGCATCTTTAGGCTCTTTTGTTGTTTCCTGAGAAGGAGCATGATATGTTAACTGATCGGGAATATTAGTTTCTTCCATCCTTGTGTTATGATTGTTTTTTGTCGTTTGGTTTATCTTCTTAGTCGTGCGACTGGAATGTTAAGCTGCTGGCGGTATTTGGCAACCGTACGTCGTGCTATCGGATATCCTTTTTCTTTTAGCATGTCGGCCAGTTCGTCATCGGTGTAAGGTTTATCCTTATTTTCCTTGTCGATACACTCTTTCAGGAACTGTTTGATTTCACGCACAGACAATTCTTCTCCGTTTTCTGTTACATATCCGTCGCTGAAGAAAAACTTGAGTGGATATATTCCGAAGTTAGTCTGTACATATTTGCTGTTGCTCACTCGTGAAATTGTTGAAATATCCAGTTGTGCACGTTCAGCCACATCTTTCAGTATCATAGGTCGGAGTGAAGATTCGTCACTATCCTGGAAGAACGGTCGTTGCAAGTCTATAATAGCCTGCATCGTACTGAGCAATGTTTGCTGGCGTTGTTTAACAGCATTGATAAATCCCTGAGCTGCATCTACCTTTTGCTTGAGGAATAATAATGCGTTTTTCGATTCCTTACTTTGATTAGCTTTATTGCGTGTATGCTCATCAAGCATTTCAGTAAATTCACGGCTTAAGCGCAGTTCAGGAACATTCCGGTTGTTGAGGCTAAGATGAATAGTACCGTCTTCTTCTGTCTCAACAATAAAGTCAGGAATAATTTGCTGCAAGTTTTTACCGATTGTTTCTCCCATGGAACTTCCCGGACGCGGATTCAGCTTGGTCAGTTCCACTACGGCTGCATTATATTGTTCTTCAGTTATCCCTAACTTTTGTAATATTTTATCTTTATTTTTCTTGGTGAAATCATCGCAACATTTGTTGATGATATCATATTCTATTTGTTTCAACGGAGAGTTTTCTTTCCGCTTGATTTGCAGCAAAAGACATTCCTGAAGGCTTCGTGCTCCTATTCCTGCAGGATCAAAATCCTGTATGATAGACAAGATATGCTCCAGTTGTTCAGGAGTTGTATAAATACCCTGATAGATGGCAAGTTCGTCCATCAGGGCTTCTGTTGTTTTTCTCAATAAACCGTCATCATCCAAAGAGCCGATAAGATACTCGCCTAACTGTTTTTCTTCGGGAGTAAGATCTTGCATGTCAAGCTGCTCTTTCAGCGTTTCGTAAAATGAAACACTGTCCGAAAAAGGGATCTCTTCGGGAGTTTCTCCCTTAGAACGGTTGTTCTCCTGAAGCTTATAGTCGGGAATGTCATCCTCTGTGCGATAATCTCCCAACGACAAATCATCATTATAGTCGGTTCCGGATTCTTCATTTTCATCGGCAGGATAGTCATCTTCATGTCCCTCAGCCTCTTCAGTATGTTCTTTACCTTCTTCTAGAGCAGGATTGTCCAAAAGTTCAGAATGAATACGTTCTTCCAATTCTACAGTAGGCAGCTCTAATAATTTGACTGCCAATATCTGCTGTGGAGATAAAGTCTGAACCTGCTGCTGGGCCTGAGTTTGTACTTGACGTGAATTTATAGCCATAAAAATGAATTTGATTTTTTCGCTGCAAAAATAAACAATTAGATACGGATTATATGGTTTTCACTTAATTTTATTTTATGTGGACAACCAGCTTCTCTACCAATATCTGTGGAATTTAATATCTGAAACTGCTTCCTCCCAAAAACTCGCGCAACAAGGAAGTCGGCGGAAGTTCATTGTCTTGTACTGAAACAAAATAGGCAAGGAAACGCAGAAGGCGGTGAGCTTCCGAGTATGCCGGACAGTTATTGGGTACCTTTCGTAAAATGGGTTCTGCATAGTCCTTTAACACGGCAAGTTCGAAGAGCAGAGCCGAGTTGAACATTGCATCTGCATATTCCTGATAAGGGAATATCCATTTGTCTTCCCCTGCACGGACACTTTCCCATCGAGAAATTGTCGCTTCTGCCGAGTAATTGCGGTATCGGTAATCGCGTATGATTCGGCGTAGCAACCGGTTGTCGGTGGTAGGAATATAATTATGGTTGTCGAGTGAGATTGTAGTCAGGGCAGATACATATATCTTATATTTATTGGCTGCCGGAATATTGGGGGTCAGTGCCGGATTCAGCGCATGTATCCCTTCCAGTATCAATATCATATTTTCGTCAATACGCAGTTTCTTGCCACTGTTCTCGCGTTTGCCGGTCGTAAAATTAAATCGGGGTAATTCAATTTCCTTACCATCTAACAACTCCTTTAACTGAGCTTCGAAGAAAGGAAGATCCAGCGCGTACAGTGACTCGAAATCGTGTTCACCGTTTTCATCGAGTGGAGTATCTTCTCTGTTTACAAAATAGTCATCCAGTGAAATCGGATAAGGCTTCAGTCCGTTGGTCATTAACTGAATACTGAGACGTTTGCTGAACGTAGTCTTTCCCGAAGATGACGGTCCGGAAATCAATACCAGTTTCACTCTTTCTCCATTTTGGTTCCGGTGAGTGATTTCGTCGGCTATATGTGCAATTTTCTTTTCTTGCAGTGCTTCCGAGACATTTATCAGGTCGGTAGCATGCCCGTTGTTGCAGGCTATGTTGAAATCCCCAACCGTACTGATTCCCAATATCTGGTTCCAGCGGTGATATTCCTGAAATACCTCCAGCATCTTTTCCTGTTTTACAAGTTCCTCCAGTTTTTGCGGGTTCTTTCTGTTTGGAATACGCAGCAACAATCCGTCATAGTATTTTACTATATCGAACAGTTTGATGTATCCTGTACTTGGAACCAGACTGCCATAATAATAGTCGATGGTATCTCCTAATCTGTAATAGAAAGTATATAACTGTCCGGAAGTCTTCAGCAGTTTTGCTTTGTCCATCATTCCTCTTTGGGTGAATAATTCGACGGCCTGTTCTGTATGGCACTCTATACGTTGGAAAGGAATGTTGTCGGTAATTATTTCCTGCATTTTCTGCTTGATACGTGTAACATCATCCAAACCAATGGAACGGTCCAGATGCAGCGTACAGTAATAACCCTTCGATACGGGATGTTCCAGGGAAATGCTTCCCTGCGGATAAAGCTCTTCTACTGCTTTGACAAGGATGAAACAAAGCGATCGGAAATAGGTGCGCATGCCCGACGGATTAGTTATATCAAGAAACTCAATATCTTTATTGTAATATACCTTAAAGTTGAGCCCTTCTACCTTATTGTTAACTTTCGCACTGACAGGTCCGTAGGGCATTTCTAAATTAAAACCATTATAAATATCCAAAAGCGTGCTTCCCTCGGGGAAATCTTTTGTTAAATTGTTATTTTTGCAATATATTTGTAGCATAATTGTAATATGTGTTACTAACTCGGTGATTTGGCAATTAATTTACACATTAAACAATTAAGAGCCTACCTCCGACTTAATTAATTACAAATGGAATATACTTTTTATGATTTTTTAGCGTTGCTCGGTTCGTTAGCGCTTTTCCTTTATGGAATGAAAATCATGAGTGAGGGGCTTCAGAAGTTTGCCGGTGACAGACTTCGTAGTATCCTGACCGCTATGACGACCAACAGAGTGACCGGTGTACTGACTGGTGTGCTTATTACGGCCTTAATTCAATCTTCTTCTGCTACGACAGTTATGGTGGTCAGCTTTGTCAATGCAGGATTGCTGACCCTTTCACAATCCATAGGTGTAATTATGGGAGCCAATATTGGTACTACCGTTACCGCTTGGATTATTTCCGCTCTCGGCTTTAAAGTCGATATTTCTTTATTCTCTTTACCTCTTCTGGCTTTTGGTATTCCACTTTTATTTTCTCAAAAGAGTTCCCGTAAGTCTATCGGTGAGTTTATTTTCGGTTTTGCTTTCCTGTTTATGGGATTGAACTTACTGAAAACCAATGCTCCAGACTTGAGCGTCAACCCTGATATGTTGGCTTTCGTCCAGAACTATACCGATATGGGATTCATTTCCGTACTTCTGTTTGTCTTTATCGGTACTATCCTGACCATGATTGTACAGGCGTCTGCGGCAACGATGGCGATTACGCTTATCATGTGTGCCAACGGATGGATCAGCTTTGAGTTGGGAGCAGCACTGGTGCTGGGAGAGAATATTGGTACTACCATTACGGCAAATCTTGCTGCTCTGACTGCTAATACTCAGGCCAGACGAGCTGCTATGGCTCACCTGATGTTTAATATATTTGGTGTAATCTGGGTTTTGATATTATTTAAGCCGTTCCTGTCGATGGTAGACTGGATAATTTCTGACTTTATGAATATCAGTGAAGCTGACGGTGCTGCTGTTTCATTTAAATTATCGGCGTTCCATACTTGCTTCAATGTATGCAATGTGCTGATTCTGATATGGTTCGTTAAGCTGATAGAAAAAACAGTCTGCAAGCTTATTCCTCAAAAGGAACAGGAAGAAGAGTATCGCCTGCAATTTATTACTGGTGGTATGTTGTCGACAGCCGAACTTTCTGTTTTGCAGGCTCGTAAAGAAATCAACCTTTTTGCAGAGCGCATCCAGCGGATGTTCCGTATGGTTCGTGATTTGTTACATACGGAAAATGAGAATGATTTTAATAAATTGTTCAGCCGTATAGAGAAATACGAGAATATCAGTGACAATATGGAGGTAGAGATTGCCAACTATCTGAATCAGGTTTCTGAAGGACGTTTGAGTTCGGAAAGTAAACTTCAGATACGTGAAATGCTCCGTGAAGTAACAGAAATAGAAAGTATTGGTGATAGCTGTTACAACCTGGCAAGAACTATTAACCGTAAGCGCAGAGGAAATATTGATTTTACAGAAAAGCAATATGAGCATATTCATCAGATGTTTGCTTTGACTGACAATGCACTGACGCAGATGATAAAGCTGGTGGAAGATGTGCATCATATCGTAGATGTGAACAAATCATTTAATCTGGAGAATGAAATCAATAACTACCGCAATCAGCTGAAGAATCAGAACATAGTCGATGTGAACAATAAAGAATATAGCTATCAGATGGGTATTCACTATATGGACATTATCGGTGAATGTGAAAAGCTGGGCGATTATGTAGTGAATGTGGTAGAAGCACATTCTGATGTGAAGGAGAAAAAAGCTTGAGAAAATAAATAGAACAGGCTATATATAAAGGGCATCTGCATGTTTTTCAGAACGTGGAGATGCCCTTTTTTTACTCTAGACTATTGTTATAAAAATAATTCAGCAATTTTTCATAAAAACTTCTCGATATTTTTTTATTTTTTGTACGAATACTCAGGGAGTTTGTACAAAAAATGAGCAAGATTTCAGCATGTTTTTCTTGTAGTTTCCGCGACTTATTTTTGATATCTGTCGAAAGAGATTGTTTGACTACTGTTGTTTGCGGTAACTATGTATCGCCCAGCCGTATAAGATTGTTGCAAAGCAGGATAATACACAAAGTTGTTGCACGATATCGCCGATACCGCTCCCTTTTAGATATACCATACGCATCATTTCCATGAAGTAGCGTAGCGGATTGATATAAGTGATGTACTGTGCCCAGTCGGGCATACTGCTGATGGGTGTGAACAGGCCACTCATCAGAATAAAAATAAGCATGCAGAACCACATGACGAACATGGCCTGTTGCATGGTAGACGAATAATTGGAAATGACCAGTCCGAGTCCTGACATGACCAGTACAAATATGAGTGTTGCCAGATAGATGGTGAATATGCTTCCTACAGGTGTCAGGCCATATACGGCCCATGCAAGCAGCATGCACAGATTCAATACAATAAAGCCTATAAGCCAATAAGGAAGCAGCTTGGAAAGAGTAAAGGTAAAGCGGCTTACCGGAGTGACATTAATTTGCTCAATGGTACCGGCTTCTTTTTCACCAACTACATTCAAGGCAGGCAGAAATCCGCAAAGCATAACCAGCAGCATAGTCATCAGGGCAGGAACCATAAAGGTTTTATAGTCCAGGTGTGGATTGAAACGGTACCGGATTGAAGTTACCGATGTAGATTGTGGGTTAAGTATCTGTTGCAGATATGTATTCCCTAATCCTCCTTTTGTTCCATTTACGGCATTAATGGCTACCAAAGCCGATGCCGGACGTCCGTTGACTTGTTCTTTTTCAAATCCTTTAGGAATTTCCAATAACATGTCAGCCTGATTTCTTTCGATGCATTCCACCGCTTTGTGATAAGTATCCGGAAGTGCAACTAACTTGAAATAGGGAGAAGATTCTATCCGGTGTGTCAGTCGGAGAGAAGAAGGGGTATGGTCATTGTCTATGATGGCTATACGTAAGTCTTCTATTTCCAGCGTAGCAGCCCATGGCATCACCAGCATGATCATACATGGGAATATCAGAATCAGGCGGGGCAGGAAACTGTTCCGTATAAGCTGCTTGAACTCTTTTTCTATGAGGTATCGTAATATCATATTCTTTATTTACTCTAAGCGGTTTTTAAATATTTTAGAGGTAATACCTATTAGTATCACAGCCATAAACAGGAGTACACATACTTCTTTCCATACATAAGATAGCGGTACTCCTTCTATCATCAGTTGTCTTACCAGTGATACATACCAGCGGGCAGGAATGGCACAGGAAATCCATTGCAGTATAGCTGGCATACTTTCTATTGGGAAGATGATTCCTGATAAAATGATAGTAGGTATCATCAGTACCATTGCCGAGGCTAGCAGGGCAGCTACCTGCGTGTGGGTGATGCACGATATGAGCAGTCCAAGAGCAAGAGAAACAAAAATAAACAAGAGAGATACAGCCAACAGGCTAAATAGACTACCGGCTATTGGTACGTCGAGTACATAAACAGAAAGCAGCAGGATTGTAGTCAGATTCACTACTGATAAAACAAAGTAGGGAACTGCTTTCGACAGAATGACTGCCAGCGGGTTCATTGGAGAAACCAATAGAATTTCCATTGTTCCGGTTTCTTTTTCTCTTACGATGGATATGGATGTCATCATTGCACAAAGCAGCATCAGGATCAGTCCCATTACTCCCGGTACAAAATTGTATGCGCTTTTCATTTGTGGATTATATAGCAGTTTGCTTGATACAATGATCTTTCCGGCAGAAAGGCTTTGTCCCATTGCTGCCAGTGCCTTCGAAAGTACTCCGTTTGCATACGCTCCACGTGTGACTGCGAGATTGGGGTCGGTTGCATCGGCTATAATCTGTATCTGTTCGGAGTCGAAACGCTGTCTGTTTAAATCGTCAGCAAAGGCAACTGCAAGTTCTATCTTGTTCTTTGCAAATAAGTCTTCTATTTCTGTAGGAGAATGAACAACATATTTCACATTGAAATATTCGCTGGCATCCAGTTGGTCTACTATGCGTTGAATATCTGTATTTGCAGAGTTTATCAGCACGGCTGTCTGTACGTTGCGTACTTCCGTAGAGATAGCAAAGCCGAACAATATGATCTGTACGACAGGCATTCCAATAAGAATCAGCATCGTACGCTTGTCGCGCAATATATGGTAAAACTCTTTCTTTATGAAAGCAATGAATTGTTTCATATCTTTTCTGTTTATATTGGGTGAAAGTGCTTGTTAATCACTGCTTCGTTTGGCTTCCCGTGCCAGCATCTGGAAAACCTCATCCATGTCTTTTGCATGGAAATGCGATTTCAGGGCTTCCGGCGTATCAAGTGCACGAATGCGTCCGTCTACCATCATCGAGATACGGTCGCAATACTCTGCCTCGTCCATATAATGCGTTGTGACAAAAACCGTTATACCTTGGTCGGCAGCCTGATAAATCAGTTGCCAGAACTGTCTTCGGGTTGCAGGGTCTACCCCTCCTGTCGGTTCGTCGAGAAAAACGACTTGAGGCCGGTGGAATATGGCAGCCGAAAATGCCAGACGCTGTTTCCATCCTAACGGTAGTTCACGGACTAATGTATTACGTTCATTATATAGTCCAATACGGTTCAACATCTCCTCTGCTCTAACTGGAATTTCTTTTTCACGGATACCGTAGATTCCACCGAACAAACGTAGGTTCTCCCATACCGTCAGATCTTCGTATAGTGAAAATTTCTGGCTCATATATCCTATATTCCGTTTGATATCTTCGCTTTGGGTACTGACATCGTAGCCCATTACCTCAGCATGTCCGGAACTAGGAAGGCTTAATCCGCATAAAATGCGCATAGCTGTTGTTTTTCCAGCACCGTTTGCTCCCAGAAATCCGAATATTTCTCCCCGTTTTACTTCGAAAGAAATATGGTCGACTGCCGTGAACGTACCGAACTGCTTTACCAGTTCATGAACCCGAATAACTGGTGTGTAGTCGTTGTCCGTATTATTACGCTTCAGCCTGGGCGGACAAAGGATATCTTTAAATTTTTCCAGAATAATGTCAGGAGTATCAATGCCTTGTATTTTTCCCTCATATAAAAAAGCTATCCGCTCGCATTTACGGGCCTCGTCCATAAAAGGAGTAGATACCATGATTGTTATTCCTTGGTCACGGAGTCTTCCGAGCATTTGCCAGAATTCCTTTCTCGAAACGGGGTCTACTCCTGTAGTGGGCTCATCCAGAAAAAGAACTTCGGGTGAGTGTATCAGCGCGCAACAAAGAGCAAGTTTCTGCTTCATACCTCCCGATAATGCTCCTGCACGACGATTCCGAAAAGGAGCTATTTGTTCGTAAATATCTTTAATCTGATGATAATGCTCGGCTACGGTAGTATGAAAAATAGTTGCGAAAAAGTTGAGATTCTCCTCTACTGTCAGGTCCTGATAAAGTGAGAAACGTCCGGGCATGTATCCGATTGTCTGTCTGATAGTCCGATAGTCGTGGCGTACGTCGTGATTCAGAACACTTGCCTTTCCCGAGTCAGCATTCAGTAGAGTGGTAAGAATACGAAACAACGTACTCTTTCCAGCACCATCGGGACCTATCAGGCCGAAAAGTTCTCCACGTTGTACCGTAAAAGATACATCGTGTAAGGCTTCGGTTTTGCCGTAACGTTTGCTGATATGCTCTATTTCGATTACAGGGGTCATAGTTTTAATAGTGTTACTGTTCTTCACTGAACCTGACTTCTCCATACATGCCGAGCTTAATGAAACCGTCATTTTTGACAGCTATTTTCACTGCATAAACCTGGTTGGCACGTTCATCGTCGGTTAATATTGTTTTCGGTGTAAATTCGGCTTCATCTGCTATCCAGCTTACAGTTCCCTGATATTCTTTCCGGTTCTTGTTTCCAAAGTCGGCAAAGACTTTTACCTGTGATCCAAGTTTCACCTCTTCCAGCTGGGATGAAGTGACATATGCGCGCAGGAATATATTTTCTGTGTCCGCTATTTTGAAAAGTGGCTTGCCGGTTGAGGCAAGTTCTCCTGGTTCGGCATATTTGGCAAGTACTGTTCCGTTGATGGGAGAGAGAATATGGCATTTATTCAACTGGTCTTCTGTTTGTAGTATCTGAATAGCTACAGATGAACTTTGTTCGTTCAGGCTTTGTGTACTATTGGTTAAAGAAGATATTTGTGCTTCAAGCTGACTCTGCAATACCGCAATCTGAGAATCCCAGTCGTCTAGCTGCTTGCGATTGGCTGCATTGGCTTTCAACAGATTTTCTACTCGTGTGCGTTCGCGCCGTGCTGTGGAAAGTTGTTCTTTGGTCGCAGCTATTTGCTTACGGACGTCAGGGCGTTGTTTGTCTACCGATTTCATAGTTGCTTCCAACTGGAGTTTTTTTAAGTAAAGCTGGACGGTATCTATGAGTCCGACTTTTTCTCCTTGTGTAAGATGGGTACCTTCTTCAGCATCGAGACGGAATAATTTACCGTTTGACTCGGCCGAAACAATGATTTCTGTCGCTTCAAATGTACCGGTCGCATCAAAATCACTGTTATCGCTACAAGCTGAGAGTATACTCAGCAGAATGATAAATGGGAAATATTGTTTTTTCATATGGCTGAAACGAATTAATGTGTGTGACTATTGGTAAGATGTTTCTTTTGGTACATGTTCATAAGTAGTTCTATTTTATGAAGAGCCTGTGTCTGACGTGCCAGACTTTCGGCAGTTACTTCACGTAGCATTTCGGTAACCGTCAGCGTTCCGTTGGCAACCTTTGCTTCGGCAGCCTGACGAATATTGGTCCGTAGCCGGATAATTTCGTCGTCTTCTTTCATTTGCTGTTGCAAAGCGTTGATTTTTCCGTCTTGTTCTGCCAGTTTCAAGTGAGTGTTGAAAAGAAATAAATTGCGGTTGCTCTCTATTTGTTGTCTTTGAGTATCCAGTTTTTGTTTATCGTTTTTTAGCGTATACAGGCTTCCAAAATTCCACGTCAGGCGTGCGCCTATAATATAATAGGCGGTAAATTTATCTTTTAGCATATCCAGTCCGGGATTCCCATATCCTCCTTGTGCAAAAAGTCCGAACTTCGGCATATAACCGGCACGAAGTGCATGCCGACGGATATCTACTGTTTGTTTCTGCGATTCGTATAGCCAAAGTTCCGGCCGGTTGATTATGTCGCCAGATATTTCATCTTCCATATCCAGCACGACAAGTTGTATCTGTTCATCCATCTGTTTGCCTGTCAGCAGAGAGAGCATACGTAAATAAGCCTTGCGGTTTTCCGAGAGTTGTATACGCTGTTGCTTTGTGTTTAGTATTTCTACTTTTACAGCATCCACATCGGCATCATTGGCTATACCGTTATTTCGGTAAGCTTCTATATTCTTTAAGTTTCTTTGTAAGTTATCATGGAGCAGAGCGTTCTGATGCAACTGTTCGTTTAAGAGTAATATCCCGAAGAATACCTGATTGACTTGTTCGTTCAGTGCATACATGCTTACGTCCAGTTGATACTTATTTTCTTGCGAAACGGCTTTGATCTCTTTTTTCTGGTGATGAATCTGTCCGCCGTCCCAAATGTTTTGCTGAACTTCTATCAGTGCCTGATACTGGTCTTTGGGCAATCCTTTGATACCTATTCCCGGAATATCTATTGGGAATGTAGTTGCATCGCTCTGGTAAGATGCTTTGCCGCTGATATTGATTTGTGGAAGGTTACCTTTGGATGCGTTCGAAAGATTATATTGTTCAGCAAGTTGAATGAGGTTATATTGTCTGACCAGAGGATAATTCTCTTGTGCAGCATGCCTGCATTCGTCTAGTGTAACTTGTGCCCTTGTGGATATGGCAACTGTAAAAAACATAATGAAGAAAAGAATCCGTTTCATTGTTTGTCGTTTTTATTGTTCTGATACAAAGTTAAATGCTTTCAGTATATACATAAGGCTCCATTGGTTGTTGTAAATGTCCTAATTGTTCGATAATGTGCGAAAAATAGCTTCTTATAGGGCTATATTATTATCTTTGCGGGAAATGGTGCGACAAGAAGTCGTACAAGTAATTGTTCAGCATGATGTCTGAACCTG
>ERZ809194.623-NODE-623-length-18400-cov-7.329081_pt1 | contig 18400 bp, 10 predicted proteins | sample MGYA00520517_ERZ809194 | MGnify/ENA primary metagenome ERZ809194 (study PRJEB31570, sample SAMEA3213003) | Homo sapiens | biome: human-gut; feature: human gut; material: fecal | place: Sweden | collected 2011 ... | reverse complement strand
CATAAACATACTTATAATTGTTAAATATATTCAAGTTTTTATTATAGTTCATTCGGTAAGCCACGTATTTTCGTCTCCAACTTCCATCATTAACTTTACGTCCAAAAATCCAAGTTATGATGACACGAGAAGAAGTGGTAGAGATAATGAACTACAGCAAAGAGCACAAAGTGACTTATAAGTCAAGATTAGAGGAACTCAATATCCCTGTATGGCGGTTTTATGACAGCAAATCCCGTTATGCCGCCGAACAATCATCTGGTAAAACGACTCAAGGTGAGTTTATCGAGCTTCCGCACAGCGGATCTTTTGTTCCGATTCCTTCATTTGCCGGTACAACCGGACGGAAACAGAAAAGTACACCCACCACACCAAGCGGATTAAAAGAGATAGAAATACGTACACCTGCCGGTAGTGCCATACGCATTTGCGGTGAGCTAAATGAAATTCGCCTACGAATAGTACCGATTCACAAATTTGCAACGTGGTTTACCGAATGCTTACAAAAAAATTATTACTGTCCGATAAAAATTTTGCAAATCTATAAAATTAGGGCTGACTTCATTGGCGAGGTCAGCCCATTTTCGTTAGATTTCAGTCGTCAAACAATAAAATCTAATCATGGGTTAAAGTACACATTTTAGCGGACAGCCGCAAAAACAAAGATACAGCCTGAATGAAATGTCTTCAGATTATTGATTCCACCACTATCACTCTGTTCTCCAATCTCCTGTTCAAGGGTGTGGGACGTCATCCCAAGACTGGCAAGAAGAAAGGAGGTATAAAGGTACACACTGTCATACACGTTAACAAAGGGATCCCTTCAGACATAAAGTTCACTTCGGCAGCAACCAACGATTCTCTCATGTTAAGACCTCAGTACTGAACAAAGGTGACATAATTGCCATGGACAGTGCATACATTGATTATGAGAAACTAGAAACACTCACACAAAGAGAGGTTATGTATGTGACAAAAATGAAGAAGGACTTGAAATACAACATTATAGAAGACTGTATGCACCAGACTTACGAAGGTCTTATAGAGGTACATATACAAAATGTAACATTCTCTAAAACGCTGAAGGATGGTACAATTCTGATTCATTATGCCCGTATCATTACCTATGTTGATACTAAAAACATTGCTTACAAACGATATAGAATCTGATCCAAAAGAAATTATAGAAATCTACCGCAAACGTTGGGAGATAGAAATGCTAGTCAAGTAGATATAAAACAGAACTTCCCTTTGAAATACTTCTATGGAGAAAGTGCAAATGCCATCTAAATACAGAATTGGGGGACACTTATAGCCAACCTGTTGCTTATGGTAATAAAAAAGTGACTGACTCACGGACAGCAATAAGATTTTATTGGCACTATAAAATATTTTGTGTAAATGGAAAATACGGGATTCAGAAATGAGTCTCGTATTTTTTATTTTATAGATTTGCAAAATGAAGAAGATTATGAAAGAAAAGAATCAAGTAGTGCCTGATGAGGTGTTAAGCAAGGAGTTCCTTAGCCAGTTCAAGACAGAAGCGGATGTGAGCAAGTTTCTGAAACAGTTGCATGCCCAGGTGCTGGAGAAGATGCTTGAAGGCGAAATGGACGCCCATTTGGGCTATGAAAAGAATTCTGTGACAGGGAACAATACCGGCAACTCACGGAATGGCAGTTATCCGAAGAAAATCCAGACCGAGCATGGAGAGTCTGTCATTTCTATTCCACGTGACCGTAACGGCCAGTTTGAGCCGATAGCAGTGCCTAAACATGAAAGCCGTGGACTTTCTATAGAAAAGCTCGTTATCTCCCTATATGCCAAAGGAATGAGCGTTTCTGACATAGAGGAAGAGATGCGTGAGATTTATGAAATAGAGCTCTCTACATCGGCCATTTCCATCATTACCAACAAAGTCAATCAGGCTGCCCAGGAATGGCAGAACCGTCCTCTTGATCCTGTTTACCTGATAGTCTGGATGGACGGTATCGTCTTCAAGGTACGGGATAACGGTAAGATCATAAACAAGACTGTTTACCTTTGCGTCGGACTGAAACAGAACGGCCTGAAGGAAGTTCTTGGCATGTGGGTCGGCAAATCGGAAAGCTCTTCTTTCTGGATGGGCGTCCTGACCGACTTAAAAGCCCGTGGAGTGCAGGATATACTGATTACCTGTACCGACAAACTGAATGGATTTACGGATACTATCCGCAGTATATTCCCTCAGTCATCCACTCAAATCTGTGTGGTACATCAGATCAGAAACTCCTGTAAATATGTCGTTTATAAGGACAAGAAAGAGTTTACGGCGGATATGAAGAATATCTATAATGCACCCAATAAAGAGGTTGCGGCCACGGAACTTGACAATCTGGAAAAGAAATGGGGAGGAAAGTATCCATATGCCATACTTTCATGGAGAAACAACTGGGATGACCTGACTGTTTTCTTCCAGTTCCCGCTGGAAATCAGGAAAATAATCTATACTACAAATCTCATTGAAAACCTGAACGGAAAAATCAGAAAGTACACAAAATCAAAGCTTTCATTCCCTTCGGATGATGCCGTAAAAAAGACCGTGTATCTTTCACTTATGGAGATTGAGAAGAAATGGACACAGCCGATTCATAACTGGGGCTTGATTATGAATCAATTTATGCTTATGTTTGAAAACAGAATCCAGATATAAGAACAAACTTACAGCTGAATCCTGTTTCCATTTACACAAAATTTTGGACAGTGTCATTTTATTGGCCAACATATTATTGTATAATACTCATCTCCAACGCTTCCCCACTATCAGGAACAAGCACATTTAAAATTTGCATTTCCTTGTCATAACTCCATATTACAGCATCAGCAAATATATTTTCCTGGTCATGTAATTTTTCAGGCTTTACTTTTTTTTGTTTTTTCCCAGCAATCACAACTTTCTGAGGAGATTTTTCTACATAAAATCGGAAAATCATATTCCGCTTAGATGGTAACTGGTAGTTACTACCCTCACGTGGGGAAATAGCAATTTCAAACCCTTCAACTGTTGTTTTCACATTAATCGGAGTCTTCAAGAACTCGTCTTTTAAATATCCCAAGTCGGTCCCTTCATCTTCATACAAAAGGAAAGAAGCACTCTGACCTTCTACTGCTGGAAAGACTTCAAATATAACAGGATATTCGGGATGTTCACCAATATAATTCATCACTGGCATAGTAGGAATGATTGATCCTTGCTTTACAAACATTGGGATACATGACAATGGTGCATCCACTGTCAACCACTGTTCTCCCGAGTAAAGCGTCCTTTTATCATTATAGTTCAACCAGTTACCCTCTGGTAAATACAAGTTCTTGGTTTTCGCATTTTTCTTTACGACTGGAGCTATAAGCAATTCTTTACCAAACATAAACTGTGCATCTGTATCAAATGTTTCCATATCATAAGGATATTCAAGAAACATTGGACGCATAATTGGCAATCCTGCATCATGAGCTTCGCGAGCATACGTATAGATATAAGGAATCAATGAATATTTCAATTCTATAGCTTTTTTCACATTCTGTTCTGCTTCTTCCCCAAAAAGCCATGGTTCAACTGCATTGTTACCTTCATGATGAATACGACTTAACGGATTAAAAGCCCCCATCTGTACCCAACGTGTATAAAGTTCAGCCATTGCTGAATAATCTTTAATATCTCCACAATATCCTGATATATCAGTTGTAGTAAAAGGTATCAAGCCTAATCCTGCAGAAAGCAATACAGGGATCTGATTAGCCATCTGCGCCCATCCCTGCGTTACATCGTCACAGTTTCCACTATCACCAGTCCAACCAAAAGTATAACGCTGCAATCCTGCATAAGCAGCACGAGTCATTTGAAATACACGACGATTGGGATTACGTTTCTCAAACTGCTCTTTCACAACTTTATCCCAAGTTAATCCATACACATTGTGAATCTCACGATGCATTCCTAAATGATGTTTCATCACCAAACGGTCCACATCTTCTTCATTACTCCAAGCAGGCTCACCCATATCCGTCCAAAATCCACTGATACCGTCATTTATAGGTTTTTGCTGATATGCTCCCCACCAATCTGCTACCTCAGGCTTTGTAAAATCTACCACACCACAGTTTCCACCCCATGGCCAAGGCATATCATAAGTTTTGCCTGTTGTTGAATCAGTTACAAAATAACCAAGACTATCAGCCTCCTGCCACTGTTTTTTATTAGATTGAGAAATAACAGGATCTTGTGAAACTACAACCTTAAAACCTTGTGATTTCAAATCTGCCAGCATCTGTTTAGGATTCTCATAATTGCCTTTACGCCATTCAAAATCTTGCAAGTTCTGAGTCCAACCAATATCTTGATAAATAATATCGCAAGGAATACCACGCTTTCTATATCCAGTCGCAATCTCCCGTGTTAAATCCTCACGAGTGAGCATTCCACGACATTGAGCAAATCCCAAAGCCCATTTGGGCGGCATAATTGGCTTTCCTGTCAGTCCTATATAATGTCCCATAATTTCCTTATAGTCCTTGCCAAACATGAAATAATATATCATTTCACCACCTGGAGCTTCAAAACTATAATAATCTCGACTCTCTGTTCCAAACTTAAACTCTGTTTTATAAGTATTATCTAAAAATATACCATAACGATAATTACTCATAAAAAACGGAATACTCTTATATAAAGGATCATCAGCTACACCATAGCAAGGCCGATCACTATTCCACATTTTATATGTTTCCCCTCGTCGATCTAATTTACCGGTTTTTTCTCCCAATCCAAAAAAATGCTCATCACGCCTCAGCATTTTATATTCTACCTTCTTTTCACCTTCACAAGTCCGGCCATCACCATAATCACTAAAAATAAGCTTTTGATATTTATCAAAAACCTGGAGTTTCAAGGGGGATTTATTAACGCGTATTCTCAATACAGGTGTAAAAATCTCATAACAAGATGCTTCTTCATTCACATTTATTACTCCCACATCTTCCAGTTCTTCATTAATAACAGCAAACGAAGAATTTAACCGTTGTAATTTCCCGTCTGGAGAGTACCATATCCGAACTACAGACTGCCCACACAATTTCAATTGAAAAGCTGCACCATTATCCAAATGAAATGTTACTTCACGCCCTTGTTGCGAAAATGACTTACAAACAGGTACTGCAGCTTGCACTACGGCTGACACAGCCAAAAGTAACCATCCAACAATATATCTAAACATAGGCTTATGATTTATAGTTATACTCCTCTGACTTTACAATCTATTCCAATACGTAATTATAATTTATATCATATAGAGTAAAGTTCTTCGTCTTAAAAAAGAATAAGCACCTCTGTAAATCTAACCTCACAGAGGTGCTAACATCAAAGTTCTAATTAGTTTATTAATCTTTATAATAAAATATTATTTTATAGGCGATACAGATAGCTTTTTCAACCCCTTCATTTCGTCTGAATTTGTAACTTCAAATAGACTGATAGCATATCCACCTGCTTCTACCGTATTTATTTTTAGTTTGTTCTTAGAGTTAACAATTCCCTTTACAATCTGATATGATTGAGGATTTGACTTATAATCAGTATCTTTTGTATCAGCATATATGGTAGCAATATAATCCTTCCCTTTTTCCAAAAAATCAAGTGAAATAACTGATTGATGATTAGCATCACCTGTAGCACTACCAATAAACCAATTATTCGTTCCCTTTTCTTTTCGAGCCACAGTTACGTATTTCCCTGGCTCTGCTTCAAGATAAATACTATTATCCCAATCAACCGGTACATCTTTTATAAACTGAAAAGCATCCATAAAGCGTTCATAATTTTCTGGAAGATCTGCAGCCATCTGAAGAGGACTATACATCGTTACATACAATGCCAATTGATTTGCTAATGTGGCATTTACATGTGAGTCATTATTCGGATTTAATTTAGAAATGTTCATCTCAAAAATACCTGGTGTATAATCCATTGGCCCTCCTTGAAGCCTTGTAAAAGGCAAGACTGTCGTATGAAATGTTTTACTGCCACCAAAAGCCTGATACTCCGTTCCACGTGCAGATTCATTTCCAATCAGATTAGGATATGTACGACAAAGTCCTGTAGGACGAACTGCTTCGTGAGCATTCACCATTATTTTATGTTTAGCAGCCTCTACAACACAATACAAATAATGATTATTCATCCACTGCCCATAATGGTGTTCACCATAAGGCAAGATATTTCCCACATACCCACTTTTTACGGCTGTATAGCCATATTTATTCATTAACTGATAAGCCTGTTCAAGATGTCTCTCATAATTACGAGATGAACCAGATGTTTCATGATGCATCATCAATCTTATTCCTTTATCATGTGCGTATCTATTCAACTGTTCAATATCAAAATCAGGATAAGGAGTCACAAAATCAAAAACATAATCTTTTTGATTTCCAAACCAATCTTCCCAACCAACATTCCATCCTTCTACCAACAACTGATCGAATCCATGTTTCGCAGCGAAATCAATATACTTCTTCACATTTCTTGTATTAGCAGGATGATTACCATTAGATTTTACTTTCCGATAATCCGTTTCTCCAAGCTTCACGGACGGAATATCATTAGTATAGCTCCATGGCTTCCCTCCAGCAATCATCTCCCACCATACCCCCATATATTTTACAGGCTTAATCCAAGAAGTATCCTCAATTTTACATGGCTCATTCAAATTCAAAATCAAATGAGATGATAAAATATCACATGCATCATCAGAGACCATAACTGTACGCCATGGAGAATGACATGGAGTCTGTAAACGTCCTTTGAATCCGTCTGCATCAGGAGTAAGCCATGACTCAAATACTAAATTTTTATCATCCAGATTTAAATGCATACATGAATAATCAACCAAAGCTGCTTCATGCAAATTAATATACAACCCCTCATCTGTTTTCATCTGCAATGATGTTTGCACTCCTGTTGGGGAAAATACAGTTTGAGAAGCATTAGAAGTTACCGCATTAGACAATAATGAACGTATTTCTGACAATTTAGATTCTGTATAATCATATTCTTGTGTATCATAATCCCCAGGAATCCACCAAGCCGTATGATCACCAGTCATAGCAAACTGACTATGCTCCTCTTTTATTACAAAATAAACTAAATTTTTTTGCTGGGGAAATTCATAACGAAATCCAACCCCATCATCATATACCCGAAAACGAATATTCATATAACGATCTGTTGATGGCTGCTTCAACTCTGCAAGAAGTTCATTATAATGATTACGTATTTCTTTGACCTCACCCCATACAGGCTGCCAAGTTTCATCAAAAGTAGATGTAGTAGCATTAAGTTGTTCAAAGCCATCCATCAAATTCTTTCCATCACGTAATTCCAGACCTAATCTACTTTCTTTAATTACAGGTTTACCTTTGTAATCTACTTTATAAGTAGGTATCCCATTCTTTAACTGGAAATCAATTGAAACGATTCCATTAGGTGATGTTACCACATCAGCATCAACATTTAATGCTGAAAATAATAATGCAGATATAATTAATTTTAGCTTCATACTGTTTTTTATTCTTATTTATATTCAACAACCAACATGTTCCAATATTTTAATGAAGGCAAAGTAAACTCTAAACGGTTCCCATTTACCTTAAATGCAATTGGGATTACGGCTCCTCCGGCATAATCAGGTGATGCCATCCAAAGACCTTTCACAGAACGTGAAGGACAAATACTAAAGGAAGGGTTTTCAATTGTATTTGGTTCCGGTATAGTTCCATAATCATCACGCCATTCATCACTATCAGCTTGTGATAAATTCAACAAATGAATAACATCCTGATTTTCCAGACTACGCCCTATCGTACATAACTTTCCTTTAACCGGTGGCCAGGATTGCACCTCAAATTTACCGTCAACAGATACAATATCGACATTAGTTGTCAATGAACCACCATCACGCAGCACATTCTGATAAGCAGTCATAAAATCATAATAATGAATTATATCCTTTTTTAAAGCCTCCGTCATTTTCAAATTGTCATTAGGGAAATACTCCTTGCACAACATGTGAGGACCAAGTTCCAAATGCGAACCTCCCAACGCAAACATCACCGCATCGGTCAACAAGACCCCAGGAGTATTAAATTCACCTACATTTTCAGCCAACCAATAGTTCATATAGGCTGCAAATACGGTATTCAACTGATTGCCAGAGTATTCATTATTCTCATCTATAATTGTTTTCAGATGACTAAATTTCGCCTCAGTACGGTCATTATCTTTACCCCATACCTCATTATACAAAAAATCGACCTTTCCTGTTTGGGCTATCTGTTCTGCGCCATAGCGGCTGACAGCATTCATAATCAACCTCTTATCTGGATGTGCCTGCTTCATTGCCTTTATAAATGACGCATAACCTTGTGGCAAATCAACTTCCTTACCATATACATTAAATACGGTTCCTCTGTTTCCCAACTGGTCTATCTGATAACCATCAAAAGCAAAATGATTATATACGTCTGTATTACGTTGTATCAAATAGTCCTGCCATGCCTTATTCCCCGGATCTGTCAAATAAATATTACTTTTCCAACTATCAGGCAATTCATGGCAATCACGCGTTTTTGCCTTATAATCTTTGAAAAGCCCCCAGCTATCTTTCACACCATCCAAATTCGCATCATCCAAAGCACCAAAACAAAGATTATAAAAAATGGACTTCATCCCCAAAGCATGCTGCACCTCAATATACTTTTCCACAGTTTCCGTATATACATCACGATTGGCAATATCCTTATACACAGGCATAATCTGTCCATCACGAGTACTTCCTAAAGGCCAATGATGCTTATTATGCCAGTCTTGGAATTGTACACCATTAATGTGGCAACGGCTCAAATAAGACATCTCATCCTTTATATCTTCATCCGATTTCTGACCAAACTCTGCCACAAATCCATACCTAGGAAATCGTTTCCAATCGCTAGAAGCATCAACCGCAATTGTTCCGTAAATTATTTCCTTATCATCCGATGATGCATAAATATCAACCATATAACCTGTAAAATCTACAGTTGGAAGAGTCCACGTCCATGACGAACCAGCCAAAGGTTGTTCTTCAATTACTTCATCCAAATGACGATAACGAATTTTTGCGTTCGACGGAATGTCACCTAAAATACCAAAACTTACTGTTTCTCCTGGTGCATAACAAGCTTTATCCGTAAATAAAGAAATACCAGTTCCTTCCTCTATTTTAACAGAAACTTCCCCTCCTTCATATTCCAAATTTGCCATTCCTGCTCCGTCATCGTTCTTACATGCAGTAAAAAGGAGAAAAATTCCTGCCAAGTAAATTATTTTTTTCATGATAAACAATTCTAATTTAATCAATTCTTCTGAACTAAGAGTTTTTCTGTAGCTTGATTCAGGGTAATCGTATAGTTTCCCGGATCAGTCACAACCCATTTATTATCTAAGCTTCCATAACCATAATCTGGATTCGTTTTATCAATCCAGTACATATCATATTCACCTGCTTCAAATGTAAGACCATTTTCTACAGCCATAAACCAAGCTCCCATCCAATCAGACTGGTTATCACAGGTAAACTTAATTTCACCTGCTGTCAGATTTCCAGTCCACTGATAAGTATATTCGTCAATCTTTGTCATTGGAGCAGAAGAAGGCAAAGTCCAACCTGCAGGAGTAGCATCACCTATCAAAGAAATTTCCGTATAAGGTTCAAAAGGAGCCATCACCATTTTTTCCTGGCCTGTTGTTATGTCCAAACGAATCTTATAAGCCTTTCCGCATTCTTCTTCTTTCAAAACCCATTTCTGATCTGTACCACCCAATTTTACATTAGTATCCGTATACGGAGCTTTATCTTGAGTTGCCATATACATATTATCCCAACTTCCATCCATGGTTCCAAACTTAAACTCACCATCAGGAGTCCATGTAAATACATCACCATATAAAAATACGAACGGATTCACAGGATCTTGCTTCATCGGTTTAAAAGTCCAATTAGTAAAGCTACCGACAAAATACAAAGTATTAAAAGCTGGAGCTGCTGGAGTACTCTTGACTATATTCAGAGTATTATTCAACAAATCAATCGTAAGCTTATAGGTTCCGGTTTCTGTTACCTGAAATTTCAAGTCATCTACCGTATCATCAACTTTTTGAATAATATTTGTGGTCATACCATCACTTAATATTTGTTCTCCATCAGGAGCACAAACATAAGCAATAGAAGAAAAGTCCATTTGAGTAAAGAACTTAAAATCCTTACCCTCGGTCAATGTTGCAGTAATATTAAAAATACCAGGTTGCTGGTTATCAACCAGACTGCACACTCCCATTTGTTCTACATACCATCCACCTTCCGTCGCATCACCACAAATATATAATGTCTCAGAAACCGGTTCATAAGTAGTCACTTTAAAAGAAACAGAAGAATTCTGCTCATAGTCTTCATAACCAACGACCTCTGCAATCACAGTTGCTTCAACTTCCACTGTTTCACCGTATGTCAAACTAATTCCAGCAGCATGCAAATAATCATTTAATTCTCTAACTGTAAAAGCATAAGAAAGTTCCTGATCATTAAATCGCTTATTTAACAATGGTTCTGTTGGTTCAGTACTTCCTTTCTCCCGCAGCTCCAACTTATAATTCAACCGTGCTCCTGTCCCATAATTTGTACCACTAGTCCACTTTAATGTTAGAGCTGTCAAAGCTGCATCATTTTCATTAAGATTAATCACCTCCTTATCAGCAGTCAATGTCAGCACATCATAGCCTTTATTTGTTTCAGTCAAATCCTCTGAACAAGAACTTAACGTAAAAACACAACAAAGCAATACGGATAAATAAAAAAATATATTTTGAACTCTCATAATCTATAAGTTTAAGTTATTAATAACCGGGGTTCTGTACCATCAATGCATTCGCATCCATTTCTACTTGTGGAATAGGTAGTAACATACGGTCTTTAGTTGCATTTACCTTGCCAATAGAATTAAAGAACTTCAAGGCATAATCTCCCCCATCAATACGGATTAAATCAAACCAGCGATGACCTTCGAATGCAAGTTCCATCCGGCGCTCATGAATGATTTTCTCCTTCATTTCCTCCTTATTAGTTGACAGAAAGTCTCCTAATCCGGCGCGACGTCGTACTATATTCAATGGAGTTTGCGCCTGAACCGTTTCACCCAATTCATTCAAAGCCTCCGCCTTCATCAATAATACATCCGCATAACGGTAAGCTATAAAGTTCTGAGGACTTGTCTCTGCATCCTGATATAAATTTAAAGAAATAGGAATAATAAATTTACGCACATTACGCCCAGTCATAAAAGCATAACTTGCCTTATAGGACTTTCCATCAAAATCCGGACATCCTTCATAAAATACGGTAATATCTTTACGTTTATCACCTTCTTCATACGATTCAAAGAATTCATCAGTAGGTTGATTCCACCCATAAGAGCCATAAGTAAATCCAGAGTTACGAGGCCCCATAAATGTTGAACACCAGGATGACTGTCCATCATTTGCCCAAAAACCGCCCGTTCCTGCATTCTCTCCAGAATATTGTATTTCAAAAATAGATTCTGCACTATTCTTATTTTTAATTAAATTCTCATTCCATAAAGAAGCATAATCACAAGCTGCCAAATCATATCCCATCGTAGCGATCTCATCACATAAATCAACAACTGCTTGATAAAATCCTTCTTCGGGTGCTAAAGATGCATAGGTATTACCGTATGAAGCAAGAGTCAAATAAACTTTTGCTAACTGAGTGCAAGCGGCATCCTTAGTAGCACGTCCTAAGTCAGCTGGAGCTAACTCATTTTTTTGAGGTAAGCGTTCTATAGCCTCCTTACAATCTTTTATAATCAGGTCATAGACTTCTGTTACTGTATTACGGGCAATGTCTTTAGGGTCACTAACTTTAGCCGGTTCTGTACGAATAGGAACTCCTCCAAAACAACGAACCAAGATAAAATAATAATGCGCACGTAAAAAATAAGCCTCACCCAAAGAACGGGTCAATATTTCCGGAGAAATATTATCCGCATTAGCTGATAAAGACTGAATGGCTGTATTGCAATTACCAATACCAGTATATCCTCCTCTCCATAATCCAACTGCAAGATTATTACTTGGAGTTGCATAGAAATTAGCAACTTCTTTTGTTTCAACTCCATCAGTACCTGTAGAAGGATCTCCCCCCGCTTCGCTATCACCGGCACAAATATCCATACTCCAGATACGCTGATTATAAAGATTCATAGACTGTAAAGACTGATAACATCCGTTAGTCATAGCTACAGCCAAATCATCGCTCATAGGAATAGTAGTACTAGGAGAATCCTTAGGATACTTTTCCAAAAAATCACTGCAAGAAGAACAAGTCAGCAAAGCAGATGCCAATATTATATAAGTAATATGTTTCATAATAATTGTTTTTTCAGATTAGAAATTAAAGTTGACTCCTAAACTAAGAGTTCGTGAAATAGGATAACGATTATTATCTATCCCATTAATATCTACTTCTGGGTCAAAACCAGAATATCCAGTAATAGTAGCCACATTATCGCAAGAGACAAACAGACGTGCATTCTCCAAGGTTAACTTCTTTATCCATTTTTTGGGGAAATTATATCCTAACGTAATATTCTTTATACGCAAATAAGAGCCGTCCTCAACCCAACGGTCAGAAACACGATTATTCTTAGCTGGGTCATTTAGTACCGCACGAGGCATAACATAACTTGTTCCTTCCCCTGTCCAACGGTTCAAAACTGCCGTAGTCTGGTTCGCAGCCCCAGCCATTCCCTCATTCGTTATATTATTTGCATTAAAAATATCATTTCCACTCACTCCCTGCAAATAAATAGACAAATCAAATCCTTTATAACTCAGGTTATTATTCATTGAGAATATCCACTTAGGAGATGGATTACCGATAACAGTACGGTCATCTTCATTAATTTTTCCATCATTATTCAAATCTTTAAAACGAATATCACCCGGACTAGTTTCTGTACTTTGGAATGCATGTGAATTAACTTCCTCCCAATTTTGGAAAATACCATCAGTCACATACCCATAAAAAGTATTTATCGGAAATCCATTAGCCAAACGAATTACATTTTCACCGGCAATCTCATTACGGAACATCGGTATGTTGCTATTTAAATCTACAATCTCATTGGTATTATAAGTCAAATTCAAACTAGTATCCCAGTTAAAATCCCCTCCAACAAAGTTATAAGTATGTAAAGCCAACTCAACACCTTTATTACGGACCTTTCCAGCATTAGTCTGACAACTTGAGACTGTTTCATCAAATCCGGCAGTAATAGGAACTGAAGCTGAAACTAACATATCCTTTGTATTCTTTACATAAGCATCCAAAGATAGGTTTACACGCGAATTAAACAAACTTAAGTCAACTCCGATATTGGCCTGATGAATAGCCTCCCAACGGATATCAGGATTATACAAACTTGTTGTAGTCAACGCATCGACAACCTCCCCTCCAAAAGCATATTTACGGATATCAAACAATGCTGCAAAATCATAATTACCAATTGAAGCCTGATTACCAGTTACTCCATATCCTGCACGTAATTTTAAATCGGACACGACCTCACTTTGTGGAAACCAAGATTCTTTGGATATACGCCATGCTAATGACACAGAAGGGAATGTACCCCAACGATTATTTTCTCCAAAACGTGAAGAACCATCACGTCGTACAGTTGCCGTAACTAAGTATTTATCATCAAATGAATAGTTGACACGAGCCATATACGAAAGTAAAGCCCATTCGCTCATGGAACCCGTCAAGCTTGTTATTTCCTTCGCATTGGTCAACTGACTAAATTCATTAAATAAAAAGCCAGATACATTACCATTCATGTAATTATATTTATTCCACTGTGCAGAACTACCTACCATAGCATCTAAATGGTGCTTTCCAAAATCTTTATTAAAAGTAAAATAGTTATCCCACAAGTAAGTAAAAGATTTATCACTACTTTGGTACTTACTTGTTTCACCAGCTTCTCCAGAAGCAGTCCAGTCATACTTTGGATATAGGTCCTCATTAAACCAAAATTTAGCATCATAGCCAAATGTTGACTTAAATTGCAACCAGTCACAAAACTTTATTTCTGCTGAAATATTAGCCAAGAAATTATATCCATCCGTCCGCTTGCTATCATTGTATATAGGCCCAATAGGATTACGCATCGTTCCGTACCAGTTAGCCTGTGAACGATTGTCGTAGTCCGGATAACCAGGATAGCTCCAGTCACCCTCATCTGTTTTAACTGGCTGTGTAGGAAGTGCCTTCATTGCACCTGCCACATCATAGCTTCCTGAAGTTTTAGTATCAGTAGAAAATGTCAGGTTATTTGAGAACTTCAACCAATTCAAAACCTGAGAGTCCGTGTTGGCTTGAAACGTAAAACGGCGATATTTAACGCTCTCTACCACACCTTTTTGCTCTAAAAATCCACCAGAAACATAATAATGAGACTTTTCATTCCCTCCAGAGTAACTAACTGTATAATTTTGTGATAGTCCTGTACGGAACATTTCATCAAGCCAATCAGTACTTGAAGTCAATGAAGAAGGATCTGCCCACAAAGGATTTGTTGTTTGCCCAGCCGCAGAAAGCATATCATTGCTATAAGCTGCATACTGGCTCGCATTCAACATCTCTGGTTGATTCGTAACATTCTGTACAGCCCAATTAGCACTGAAAGAAAGCTTACCTTTCCCACTTTCTCCCTTTCTCGTAGTAACCATTACTACACCATTAGCACCGCGAGAACCATAAATAGCTGTGGCAGAAGCATCTTTTAGAACATCAACACGCTCGACATCTGCCATATTGATAGAATTAAGTCCTAAATCTGTAGGTACTCCATCAATTACTATCAACGGATTACTATCATTGATAGAACCAATACCACGTACTCGAATAGTAACATTATCTCCGGGCTTACCACTATCTATAATCTGCAATCCTGCAACTTTACCTTGCAGTGCCTGACCTACGTTAGATATTGGAGAGTTCTTCATATCCTTCGCTCCGACAGAACCTACTGCTCCTGTCAGGTCACTCTTTTTCATCGTACCATATCCCACAACAACTACCTCGTCCAATAGTTCCGTGTCATCTTTCAAAGTAATAACAAGCGGCTGGTTACCTGTCACTGTTACATTCTGACTTGCGTATCCTATATAAGAAATCACCAAAACCGATCCTTTAGGAATACTTAAAGAGAATTTTCCATCAATATCCGTTATAGAACCATTCGACGTTCCTTCCTGGATAACATTTGCCCCAATAACAGGTTCTCCTGTAACATCCTTTACAGTACCTGTTACCGTAAGATTCTGACCAAATACACTCGCTGTAATAAATAACCCTCCTAAAAGAGAAAGCGCTCGCTTCTTTTGTAGAAACCTTGAAGTGTTGTTTTGCATAAATTAGACTTTTAATTAATAAATTAGATGTAATATTACTACATCTTTTTCCAACAATGCAAAAGTATTATGCTAATATAAAAGCCTCAAGGCAACCAAGTATAAAAGTAGTAACTTAAGATACTCAAATAATCATAACATTCTAATTATTATAATATTAGAGAATGATTCCAATGTCAAAAAAGTAGTAATCCAATAAATGAAAAGCAAGACGCTACTGCTCTAAACTACCAATTTGCATGACATATTTTTCAAATTCATCCCGATTGCAAGCCGCCTTATTCCGTGCCTTAGTTCGATAATTATAAATGGTAGTAACCGAATAACGAAGGAACTGAGCTATTTTTACACTATCTGTAATACCTAACCGAATCAATGCAAAAATACGCAACTCTGTATTAAGCCGTTCATTCGGCTTTAAATGAACTTTTTCACTTTCAATTAATAGTTTATTAAAATCATCAACAAAAGTCGGAAACAACAACAAAAAGGTATCATCAAAACTCGCATAAAAATCTTTTAATTCTTTATCAACCAGTCGAGAAGACTTCAACTGATGATACAATTCCTCAACCTTTCCAACCGCAGCTAACTTAGCTAAACTTTTACGGTATTCATCCAACTTCTCAATATACGTTGAGCATTGATCAAGATAACGTCCTATGTAAATCTCCTTTAAATAAGTATTCTCACTCAATGCGTGATTCAACTCCTTCAACTTAGCATTTGACAGGCACAAGTCATTGTTTAAATCCTGTAATTTCCGGTTCGCATCTATTACTTGACGTCGTGCTACCGCCAGACGTTTCATCTGGTAATACATATAATAAACTCCTCCCAATAAAATAAATGACAAGATACAAATACAAATAAACATTATTTGTAACTTATGCTGCCGCCTTGCTTTTTCTAAATGATAAGCCTCATTTATCACCGGAAATATTTTCAAGGTTTCTATAATCCGTAAACGGGCATTACACATAGCTGCATCTTCCATACAAAGTTTCAAATAAGAATAAGCACGATCGAGGTCTCCCTCTTGATAAAGTAACACAGCCAGTTCTCTCAAGGAAGCATATTCTCTAACTCCCGATTTCATATCAGCTATAGCAGAAAGCAACAAACAGCGTTTCTGGTTCTCTTTATCTCCAATTAAAGAATAAGAGTTTGATAATGTATAATAAAGTATAGCCTCATCATGAACTTCCATTTTATGTTTATTAGTATAATCTTCAAGCATTGCAATAGCTTCCTTACATTGACCATGAACATTATAACGATCAGCCTTAACAATTTGATAAGTAACAGACTCCTGATTATTTACCAGCAAAATAGAATCTCTATAAGAATCCGTTAATCTATTATATTGGCCTTTTTGGGCAACAGAAACCGTATAATCAGCCATATTCCCATAAACAGTACGATAAACATGATAATAATAAGGTCGCAAATAATCAGGCAACCGTTCCCGATTAACCTTTTTCATCAAATCCAGAGATTCTTTAAACATACCAGCAACTCCAGAAATCTCCGCCATATTCATTAAAGCATTTATCTGGTAATCCTCATTCTGGATACGTTGAGCAACTTCATAAATAGCACGAGCCACATGCAATGAAGAGTCAGCATTAAAAGAAGAATATCCAGAATATAACTCTCCTAATATATGATAACGTTGTTCATTAGTTTCTGAATTATCTAACATTTTATTCAAACGCTCCAAGTATTCCAAACGCTTCTTTATATACAAAGGACGTTCTTTAATTGCTTTATCAAGCTCTGATAACAACATAGGCATCTCATCTGCCATAGAAACAATAGCAAAAAAAAGCAGAAACAACGAAATCAAGAATTTCTTCATTCTAGATACAATAACTATAAGTTAAACCAAATTCAAATCTATCGTATGAACACAAAATTAATCAATTAAATGAAACAATAAATATTTCTTTCCCAAATTATAACTGATTTGAATATACCATAAAAATTTATTTCAATGCTCCAGCCGCCTTCTGTCCATAATAAGATAAATTACTGAAATATAGATTATCGATTACATACTGGTAAGTCAGATTCTGCTGTTGCCCCTGTTGGGAATTCTCTCATTCTCTTCTTTTTGGACTATCAAGGAGGTCTTCGAACAGCACGAACGCATGCTGAAAGGCTGATTCCCGATGAATCCGAAGCGGAAGAAGGAATATGAATAGTAAATCATACCCCAACACTGCTGTTCGGAAAAATTTTACCACAGCGTAAACTACCTAAGACCATCACCCTCCGGAACATTAGCCGTGAGATTAGTTTGATTAAATATATCTTTGATGCCGCCTCTTTTGAAGAGGACTTGACTAATAGAGTTTAAAATGGAATGAAGACTTGGATTCAACATATAATGTTTCTTAGCAATGATAAGCAGAAGACAGTCACAGATGGAATCCATATCTGTGCGAACACGGCATTCCTGGTATTTTCAAAGAATGTCTTTATGTGCAGATGCTGCTTTATCCACTTGAAGAACAGTTCAATTTGCCATCCCTCCCTGTACAACTTAACAACAGTTGAATGCCTCAATCTTGAAGTTATTGGTGAGAAAACGGTAAACTGTATTTGTGCTGAAGTCTTCATACACAACAAGTCTAATAGGATCGGGATGCTTCTTGGAGGTGAGTGGCCTAGTCAATTTGATTGTTTCATCAGAGAAAAGTCCGGTAAATTGGTCTAGCTCTCTACTATCAAGAACCTCGTAAAGCATATTTTCTTTTGCTCTTATTACAAAAAAAGCATTATTACGTGAGTTCGGGATAAGATATAGCTTATAAAAGTTGGTAATCTCGCAAA
>ERZ809194.618-NODE-618-length-18546-cov-7.036018_pt1 | contig 18546 bp, 9 predicted proteins | sample MGYA00520517_ERZ809194 | MGnify/ENA primary metagenome ERZ809194 (study PRJEB31570, sample SAMEA3213003) | Homo sapiens | biome: human-gut; feature: human gut; material: fecal | place: Sweden | collected 2011 ... | reverse complement strand
TCTACTGTTCCAGTTTATAAAAAGAAAAAACGTCTAGTTATATCAGGAAAAGTCACTCTTCCAGTACTTCCTTTGCAGTACTGAAGTACTGCAAAGGAAGTACTGTGGTACTGTCGAGGAAGTATTGTAGTACTTCTTTGACAGTACTTATCAGGGTATGAGGTTTTGTATTGATGTCTGGGAAGACAGTGCGGTTTTTTGTCGGATATTTTTATGAAATATAGGCAGATTCTATGTATTTTTGCTCATGAAACCTATGGCAGTTTTGTAAATGAAGAAATGTTTGATATATATTTATCTCCTTTTGTTAACCAGTCTGTGCTGTTTGCAAGCGGGAGCTGTTTCCTCCGAAATCCGTAGTTTGTCCGTATCCGACGGACTTCCTGATTTAGTCATTAATACGATATACAAAGATTCAAAAGGCTATGTCTGGATGGGAACGAATACCTCAGTGGAGCGTTTTGATGGCATACGCCTGGAGCATTACATGGTAGAGGGCAGCAATGAGAACCTGAAGCGGGTGTTTGCACTGGTTGAGATGCCGGGCAATGAACTGTGGGTTGGCACGGGCATGGGACTTTTCCGTCTGGCCGATGATGCCGAAAAACTCGAGCGGCTGGCTCCTGAAATGATTACAAGCGGGGTGCATGCATTCTGTAAGTTGGGGGATGTGCTCTATGTAGGAACGGAAAAAGGATTGTATGTATACAAGGGAGGAGTTTTTGAGCATGTGCTGGTAGACAAGAATGTCTTTTCGCGTGCGAATTTTGTAACGGGAATGGTGGAAGGAGAAAACGGTATATTGTGGCTCTCTACGATGGGAGGCTTGAAATCTTTTCGTTTGTCCGACCATACTATTACTTCTTTTTCAGATAAATTGGCGAAGAACGGGCAGAACCTTTCTTTCTATAACATCACACGTATCGGTTCAAAGATTTTTATGGGTACAATGACTAGCGGACTGGTGCTTTTTGATACTGCCAGCAAGCACTTTTCACGCTATCTGGATGTAGGTTGCGGAGTCATCTCTGCTTTGTCGGGCGATGGGAAAGACCTGCTCTATGTAGGAACGGACGGAAACGGTGTACATTTTATTTCAGTGAGTCGCCAGCGCGTTATCCGTACTTTCCGGCATGACCGTGAGGCGGATAGCCAGATTCGTTCCAATTCTGTGTACTCTGTACTGGTCGACCGTGACGGCTTGTTATGGATTGGCTTTTACCAGTTGGGTGTAGACTACACCTTGTTCCAGAGCGACTTGTTTTCCACCTATCAATATGAGAATTTGTTTGATTCCAGAGACATGGCTGTCCGTACCATTGCCTTTCATGGAAGTCAGAAGCTGATAGGTTCGCGCGACGGCTTTGTGTTTATCGATGAGGCCGATGGCAGGTTCCAAATATTCAAGGCTCCCCGTCTGCGGGCTTCCATCATTGTGTCAAGCTGTTATTTTGACGGGAAATATTATATCGGAACCTATGGGGGAGGTATGTATGTGCTCGATGGCGCCACACTGGAACTGCGGGATTTTGAGATTGCTTCCGAACCCTTCCAGCATGGACATATTTTTGTGCTTCGTCCTGACGACCGGGGAAATCTGTGGATTGGTACTTCTGCCGGATTGTATTGTTACCGGAACGGGAAAATCGTGCGTCACTTCAAGAGCGACAGTTCCAAACTGCCCGAAGGCAACGTTTATGAGATTTATTTTGATTCATCCCATAAAGGATGGATTTGTACGGAAAGCGGTATCTGCATCTGGGACCCTTCTTCCGAAAGCTTGAAGAACGATGTGTTCCCGGAAGGATTTGTGCATAAAGAAAAAATCCGCATGATTTATGAAACTTCCGACCATCAGCTCTATTTCTTGCCAGATAAAGGAGAATTGTTTGTATCCGACCTTACCATGAGTCATTTTAGCCGGCTCACTCCCGGAACGCTGTTGGACGGTAAGTCGTTGATGGCCGTGGTGGAAGATTCGGAAGGCTGGTTGTGGGTGGCGACCAATAAGGGTATGTACCGTTTCGACAAGAAAACCAAGGTTGTACCTTTCAATTTTGCCGATGGTATTCCCAGTCTGATATTCATCAACTGCATTCCGATAAAAGATGAAGACGGAAACTTCTGGTTTGGTAACTCCAGAGGACTGGTGCGCCTGAACGGGAAAGACATGGATATGCTCCCCAGCCGTTATATTATTTCGTTGTCGGATGTGCTGGTCAATGGTAAGAGCATGCAGCATCAGCTTTCGGGAGAAGAAGGCCATTACGCGCTCACACTGGAGAATTCGCAGAAGAGCGTAATCATTCAGTTCTCTGCACTTACGTACAGCGACCCGAACAGCCTGATGTATGAGTATAAGTTAGGAGAGGAGGGAGAGTGGATTTCCTTGATGGGAAAATCGGAAGTATCGTTGTATGATTTACCTTCGGGAGTTACTTCTTTTGTTATCCGTCAGATTGGGTATCCCGATTCGGCCATGACCTTGGATATTTGCATTCCCGACCGTTCCTGGTATAAGTGGATATATTCTCTTGTGGCATTGTTATTGGCGGTTGCAGGTGTGTATGTGTTCCGCCGTAGCTTGTTGCGTGTGGTATGGGCCGTTTTACGTAAGCTGAACGGCTTTAACGACGCGGAAATGCCGACGGTTATGGAGGAAGATAAGAAAGAAGAGGCAGAAGAAGTCGTAACACCGGAAATAGAACCAGTGGCAGAGGAAGAAACTGTGTCGAAACCTGTAGAGCCGAAGTCCGAGAAAAAAACTGCTTCCTCTGCTGATGACAAATACCGGACGAACAAGGTCAGTCCGGAAGAGTGCAAGCGGCTTTACCGTCTGCTGGAACAGGAGATGAAGCGTAACAAACCTTATCGCAATCCGAATCTCAAAGTGGCAGATCTTGCCGTGTCGATAGGCACTACCTCCCATTCACTTTCCTATCTCTTCAACCAGTATTTGGAAAAGAATTATTATGACTATATCAACGAATACCGTGTGGAAGAATTCAAATCGCTTATCCTGAAAGACGAGTATGCAAAATATACCCTGACTGCCATGGCAGAATATTGCGGTTTCAGTTCGCGTGCCTCGTTCTTCCGTACGTTCAAGAAACTGGCTGGAATAACTCCGAACGAATACATCAAACAAGTTTCAGGTGAGCACCGTCCGGTAGATTAAGAGGCTTTTTAGTGTCAGATTTTGAAAAAGAATCCTATACAGAAGTGTCAAATAATAATTTGAGACTCTTGTATGGGATTCTTTATTTTATTGTAAATCAAATGCTTGTATAAAAATCAGTCTTGAAGGATAAGGTGAGATTTATTCCATGTTACATTTGTTTTAGTTTTTTGGAATTGTAAATACATTTGCAGTGTCAAAAAACCAAAACAAGCTAATTTATGAAAGACCTGACGAACACATCCAATGAGCTAGTAGCACAGATTTTTGCGGACTACCATCAGTCGGTCTTCTTTTATATCTATAAGAAAATAGGAGAAAAAGAAGATGCGGAAGATTTGGTTCAGGACGCATATCTTCGCCTTTTGGAATACCGTACTATGCTTCGTCCCGATACCGTAAAATATTTCTTGTTTACGATTGTCCGTAATCTGGTATCCGACTATTTCCGTCATCTTTATAGAAAGCAGGAAGCTTCTGTTTACCTGGAAGAATGTGGTCAGGCTCAGCAGGCTGTGGCTGCAGATACCCGTGCCGTTGTACGCGACTTGCAGAAGCAAGAACTGATGAGGGTGAAATATCTTCCTTGCCAGCGTCGGAAAATCTATGTCATGAATCGTTTTGAGGGGAAAACATCGGCTGATATTGCTACCGAACTGAATCTTTCGCAGCGTACGGTAGAGAATCATCTGTTCATCAGCCGCAAGGAAGTGCGCAACTATATGAAACAATGTATATAAAATAATGATGAAAAGTAAAAACGTTAATTTAAAGTTTAATCTTATGAAGAATGGTTTTCTGAAAAATTCATCGCAGAGAGTCCTTTTTTCAGCCATGATGGTTTCGGCTTTAGTAGCCGGTAACGTGGCTCCTATGCATGCGGAGGTGGTTTCTGTTCAGTCGGTCATGCAGTCGGTAAGTGTAAAAGGACAGGTGTTGGATGCTGACGGTATTCCCGTTATTGGTGCAAGTATTCTTGAGAAAGGAACAACAAATGGTGTAATTACAGATATTGACGGAAATTATTCGTTGAATGTGTCTTCCAAGAATGCTGTAATTGTGATTTCTTATATCGGTTATAAAACGGTGGAACTGAAAGCTTCCGATCCTAGTTTGTCGAAGGTCACTCTAAAGGAAGATACGGAAGTGTTGGATGAAGTAGTGGTTGTAGGTTATGGTACACAGAAAAAAGAATCATTGACAGGAGCGGTTACAGTAGTTGATTCGAAGGCATTTCAGGAAAAAGGAGCCTTGTCTAGTCCGCTTGCTGCTCTTCAAGGGCAGGTTCCGGGGGTAATGATTTCACGTTCATCTTCAGCACCAGGTGATGAAAGCTGGAGTATGAATTTGCGTGGTTCAGTTTCTGTAAATTCTATTGAACCTTTGGTTGTTATTGATGGTGTTGCTTGTAATAGCGTTAGTGAACTGAGTATGCTTAATTCAAATGATATTCAGTCTATTAACTTTCTAAAGGATGGTGCGGCTGCTATTTATGGTTCACGTGCTGCAGGTGGGGTTGTTTTGGTGACTACCAAAAAAGGTAAAGAAGGTAAGACGAAAGTTGAATATAATGGAACTGCAACTTTAAAAACTGTAGGTTTGATGCCTGAGCTTATGAATATTGATCAATGGGCAGATGGATTGATGGTTGCTTTGGAAAATGATAATAATACATCAAATGAATGGTATGCCTATGCTCAATTAGCTAAAAAGTATAAAGGTTCTTATCTTGATTTGCGGAATAGTACACATCCTTTTGGTAATAAATTTCCAGATGTAAGTGATTTTGTTTTTGATGATAGTGTTGATTGGTTGTCTTCTTTGTTTGGAAATACTTGGTCTACAGAGCAAAATTTAAGTATTTCTGGTGGTACTGAGAAATCATCATACAGGGTGTCTTTACGTTATCTTTATGATGGTTCGACTCTCCAGTATGGAAATAATAATAATAATCGTTATAATTTTCGTCTAAATAATACTTTTCAGTTAGCAAAGAATTTAACTTTAGACTCCTCTGTTTCATATAATCGTCAAGAACAGGTTGCTCCTTCCATGATAAGTTCAGTTCTGACTTCTTCTTTGCCAATGCCAGGTTTGCCATTGATGTCTTTAAATGGTAAAGCTTACGCTTGGGGAACATGGGGATCTCCTGTTGCAAAAGTAACAGAAGGTGGAGATAATCGTTTATCTGTGTCTTCCTTTAATGTGAGCGAAACATTAAATTGGATGATAACAGATTGGTTAACAGCTAATGCAAACATTGGATATAATACTAGCACAGCTACTAGAAATCAAACGGAAAATGCAATTACCTATTATAATTATGTAGGAGATGTACAGGTTCGCGTTGATCCTGTTCAAGGAAATTCTTATTATAAGCAAACGAGTTCACGTACAGATTTTTACTCGGTAACAGGCTTTTTGAATGCTCACAAAACTTTTAATCAAGAACACGATCTTAGCTTGACTTTGGGCGCGCAATATGAGTTTAAGGAATATACTTATTTTGGTGTGAAAGTTAAGGATATACAGACAGGATTGGAAATTGTAAATGGATCAGGAGAAATTACGCTGAGTGGAAATGAAGATAAATACCAAAATGCTAATATGTCTTATTTTGGCCGTTTCAATTATAGTTATAAAGACAAGTATCTATTAGAGGTAAACGGGCGATATGATGGGTCTTCCAAATTTCAGCCAGAAAACCGTTGGGATTTATTCTACGGTGCTTCTTTGGGATGGAGGATCAAGCAGGAAAACTTTATGCAGGATATAGATTGGCTGAGTGATTTGAAGCTTCGCCTGTCTTATGCGGAAATGGGTAATCAGAGTGGAATTGATAACTATGATGGTGTTCAGTTGTATAATATGGTAGCTGGAACTGGAGCTTATGTGGGTGATGGAAAGTTGTCTTATATAAAGACAAATGGAAAGTTAGCTTCGAACTCTCGTAGTTGGGAGCGTATTAAGAATTACAATGTTGGTGTTGATTTTGGCTTTTTAAATGGTTCTTTAAGTGGTTCTGTTGAGGCTTTCTTGAAAAAAAATGATAATATGTTGGTAAGTGTTACATTCCCAGGAACACTTGGTGATGAGGCTCCTAAAGCAAATGCCGGAAAATTTAAGGACTGGGGATTTGAAGGTCAGTTAACTTATCGTGGAAAAATATCAGACGTAAATTATTATGTGGGTGGCACGTTTACTTTTGCTCGCAATAAATTGGTTGATTATGGCGGTACAACTGTATTGACTTCTGGTTATGTGAAAACTCAGCAGGGTTATGCTTTGAATTCTATTTTTGGACTACGTTATGGTGGGAAAATACAAAACGAGGAACAGTTGCAGGCATATCTAGCTAAATATTTTGATAATAATGGAATTAATATGCCTAAGAACTTACGGGTAGGCGATAATATGTATTGTGATGAAAATGGTGATGGTGTATTGGATGAAAAAGATTATATATATTTGGGCAGTGATACTCCTGAGATATCCTATTCATTTAATGCTGGAGTTTCTTACAAAGGACTTGATGTAAGTGTTATATTCCAGGGGGCTGCCAATCGTTTTGTTTATCGTGATATAGATTATTGGACTGTACCTTTCAGGGATAAGTTTGTGAATACTACTACTGCTTCTATTGGTAATGTGTGGAGTACGGATAATCTAGATGCATATTATGCACCTTATACAAATGATAAGAATATCAATAATTATAACTATCAAGCATCTTCTTTGACTTCTCAGGATGCCCGTTATTTACGATTAAAGAATTTAACCATAGGATATACTTTTCCAACATCGTTGCTAAATAACATAAAATGTATCCAAGCTGTTCGTATTTATGTCACAGGAACTGATTTATGGGAATATACAAAAATAAAAGATGGATGGGATCCTGAGGCAGCACGTGAAGCAACGGGTCTGAAGCGTTATCCTTTTACTCGTAATATTACTTTTGGTGTAAGTTTAACTTTTTAAAATGCTTAAGTATGAAAAATAAATATTGTATGAGAGGCCTGTCTTTGGTTGCTTCTTGCTTACTGATGATTTCGTGTCTTGATTTAGATCCTAAAGCACAAATGGGGGATAACTTGGTTTGGAATAAAGCCGATAACTTTCAGCTATTTGCAAATCAATTTTATAGCTGGTCTCGTGATTTTTCTCTTTCTGCTGATAAAAATTATGGAAATGGAGTTTATGATGGCCCTCATAGTGATTATCGATCAGATTTAGTTGCAGCAGCATCAGTAAATACGTATAGTCAGGGAACAAATGTAATACCTTCTGAAGATGCAAACTATACAGCTTTGTATAAACAGATTTATTATACGAATCTTTTATTAAATCATGCTGAATCGTTTGAAGATAAGGCTGCGATTGCTATACCTGTGGCTGAAGCTAAGTTTTTTCGTGCATACTGTTATTTTGAACTTGTTCAGATTTGGGGAGATGCTATATTATTGACTGAACCACTAGATTTAGATTCGGAAAAACTTTATGCAAAACAAAATGACAGAGGAGAAGTGGTAGACCAAATTATTATAGATCTTAAAGAGGCTGCTGAAAGTCTGCCTGAAACAGCTGATATGGGTCGATTAACTAAATATGCAGCTTATGCAATGCTCTCTAGGGTGGCTCTTTATGAAGGAACTTGGCAAAAGTTTCATACCAATGGTGCAGATACTAATGAAAATACGGAACGAAGTTCGGAACTATTGACCATTGCAAAAGATGCAGCCTATAATGTGATTAAAGATAATAAATACGAATTATTCTACAATGAAGTTTTAGGTAATCAAAGTTATAGATATATGTTTATTCTAGAGGATGCTGCTCAGTGTAATCCTGCAAATCTTAATAAATCTTCTAATAAAGAATATATTTTTGTACATCGTCATCGTGATGGAGATAAAAATATAGATATTACACATGCTATGCTAGCAAATGCTTGTTATATAACACGTAAGATGGCAAATATGTATTTGTGTTCTAATGGCTTACCGATAGAGAAAGCTGGAGATACATTTAAAGGGTATAGTGGAGCTGCAACAGAATTTATTAATCGTGATAATCGTATGAATAATACGTTGATTCAGCATGAACAGTTATATTGGAATAATGATGGTACATGGAGAACGACGTGGACAGATGAGGATGAGAAAAATGCATTAAAAATGAATGTGCGTTCAAATAGTGGGTATCAGAACTATAAATGGTGTGTGGAGCGCCAAGTTCCTGATTGGTATGAATCTATAGATTATCCTGTTATTCGTTATGCGGAAGTTTTGTTGAATTACACGGAAGCAATTTATGAACTTTCTGGTAATATTGCTAATGATGAATTAGTTTATCTTAATAAAGTGCGAAAACGCATCAATCCAACTATGCCAGATTTGACCAATGAATTTGTAGCAAAGAATGGATTGTCAATGCGGGAAGAAATTCGTCGTGAAAGAACTGTGGAATTATTTTTGGAAGGATTCCGAATAGATGATTTAAAACGTTGGGCAACGGCTCCAGCAGAAATGGTACAGCCTCAATTGGGAATACAGTTTACGGGTACCTGGTTTGAGTCAAATTGGAATAACCAATCAAGAAAGTTGAATGAAGATGGCTGTATCATATTGTATGATGATAGAGTTTGGGATAATAAATTATATTTGTATCCATTACCTTCAGATCAGCTACAATTAAATCCTCAACTTAAGCAAAATCCAGGGTGGGGTAATAATTGATTTTGTTAATGTTTTATAGAAAGTTTTATGGCAAAGTATCATTTATATAAAATTGGTAGCAGTTTGTTATGTGCTGCTGTTTTCTCTGTATTATGCTCATGTGAGAACAATGAAATGAGCGAGTTGTCACAGGCTATTTATCCTGAAGCTGTAAATATATCTGTGCCAGATGAGGTAAGTGCTTTGGTTTATAAAGATGAAACCGGGGCTAATGTCCTTCCTATGCTTAAAGGAGAAGTTGTTGGTTTGGGACATTCCATAACTCCAGAAAATGTGACTTTTAAAGAAGTTGCATGGTCTTCGAGCGATGAAGCTATAGCGACAGTAGATGCAACAGGTACTGTAAAAGCTATTAGTGGTAACGGAGGGTCTTATTCTATTATTCAGGTATCTCCTGCTGTATTTTATGCAGGTAGTGGTATCTTTAGTACACTTAAGGTGGTCGTGTCTGACAAAATGAGAAAAGCTGAATCAATAGTGCTGACAAGTGAAAAAACAGAAATATATGTAGGTGAAGATCTTCAGCTGGATTTTTCTATTTTACCAGAGAATGCTACTTATAAAACAGTGAAATGGACAAGTTCGGATGAGACTGTGGCAACTGTTGATTCAAAAGGATTGGTTACAGCCAAAGATATAACATCCAATCAGCAATCCGTTACTATTACAGGTACAGCATTAGATGGATCTAATGTTTCGGGAAGCATAGTTCTTAATGTTCTTAAAACCGTACAGCCTGAGAGTATTACAATTGATCCTTCATATTCTAAGGAGTCTTGTGTATGGGCTATTACCGATAAGCAGTTGAGCTTAAATTATTCCACGGTTCCAGAGAATTGTACTACGTCTTTGATTGAATGGTCTTCAAGTGATGAGAATATAGCTACAGTGGAAAATGGAACGGTTGTATTCAATCAAGATGGGAACTTTGGTGATGTGACAATTACTGCATTATGTCCTGCAACAGGGAACACTTCAAGCATTGTGTTAAGATTAGAAGAAGGACTGGTGCGTGAACTATATCATGATAAAAATAACTATACATGGTATGATGCAAAACAATCTGGTAGTGGAACATCTACATCTCATATTTGGAGTGATGGTAAGATTACGATAACTACATATACTGCGAAAGTAGATAATCAGCGTGCAGACTTAAAATGCTATAGTAAGAAGACATGGATGCATGCAGGTAAGTATCCGATTTTTGCTGTACGTATGGATGATGTGAGAGATAAGTATCCAGATAAGCATTTGTCATGTAATATAACAGTAGACGGAACGGCAACATGTAATGGTATTACTTACAAAGGAAGTCTTGAGGGAGGAAATAAATGGAAGTATTTGTATAAATGTAGTGATGGAAGTTCGGTTTTTGTTTATGATCTTTCATCTCAAAAGTGGTCTACTGGAGGCGTTTTACCAACTAATGCTGTAGCTGAGTTTACTGCTTTGCAAATTAAATATGCAGATATAAAGACACTTAATGAGCAAATAGAGTATAATGTCTATTGGGTACAAACATTTAAGTCTATTGATGATGTAAAAGAATTCGTTAAATCAGAAGGGTTAACTATAAATGAGAATTGATATGAAAAAATATATTTTTATAATTGGATTAGTTTTCTTTTGTGCAATCTTTTCCTCGTGTTTAAAAAATGAATTCGGAATTGTTGATTTAACGATGGATGATGAAGAAGAGGTTGATGTAAATTATATTCCATCTTTGGTACATCCTGGAATATTGCATACGATGTCTGATATTGAGTGTATGCGTGAGATTGTTGCTAATCAAGAAGAGCCTGGTTTTAGTGGGTATAAAAAGCTCGAATCGGATCCCCTTTCTAGTTATGATTATTCTATTCAGGGGCCTTTTGAAGAATTATACAGAGGTAATATTGGTGGAGTAAGTATTCAGGGTAAGTATGAGAGTGATTTTAATGCAGCATATCAGAATGCTGTAATGTATGCTGTAACTCAAGATGAACGGTATGCAAAAAAGTCAACAGAAATTCTTATTAAATATGGTGAGACTGTAAAGACTATTTTAGGTGATGATACGACTTTATTACCATCAATTATGGGAGTGAAGTTTATTTATGCTGTTGAACTGATGAGGTACTTATATCCTCAGGGTATGACTGATGAAAGTTTCAATATAGTATGTAATATGTTGAAAACTGTTTTTATACCAGTACTAGAGACTTTTATGTCTACTCCTGCTTACTCAAATGGTAACTGGGGAGCTTCTGTTGGTATGACTTATATTGCTGCTTCAGTTTTATTCAATGATAAGGAAATGTATAAAAAAGCATTAGAGTTTTATTTGAATGCAGATGATAATGGAACAATCAGGAATTATATTGATGGTGAAACGGGCCAGTGTCAGGAAAGTGGTAGAGACCAGGCTCATACTCAATTGGGTTTAGCTTGCTTGTCTGTTACTTGTGAGATTGCATATAAGCAAGGAACAGATTTGTACTCTGTGCTTGACAATCGGCTTATGAAAGGTTTTGAATACACTGCAAAATATAATCTGGGCTATGATGATGTTCCATATAGTGTATTTCAGGATGTGACTGGTAAGTATAGCAATTGGGATAAGATTTCTGCTCAAGATAGAGGAGAGTTTCGTCCAATATATGAGATGGTTTATAATCATTATGTAAATCGTAAAGGGCTGGATATCCCATACACTCAGAAGGTTGTAGAGAAAAACAGACCAGAAGGTTTTTATTATGAACATTTTGGTTTTGGTACATTCTTGTTTAATGATAAAAAGTGAAGTGTTTATTTAATAAAGTAATGCATTCTTGTTGAGTGCATTACTTTTATTTATATTTTATAGATATGAGTATTCTTTTTATATTGCTTTTATGCTGTTATAGTTTGTTTTCTGTAGCCCAAACGATGGGTTATAGTAATCCTGTATTGCCCGGAATGAATCCCGATCCTAGTGTTTGCAGGGTAAATGATGATTATTATCTGGTAACAAGTTCATTTGTTCAATATCCAGGTCTTCCTGTCTATCATAGCAAAGATTTGATTAATTGGACGATGATAGGATATTGTTGTACTGAAGATAATGGGCTTGATTTAAGCAAAGGTTCTGGTTTGTATGCCCCAACAATACGCTATAATGAAAAAGAACAAATTTTTTATGTGATATGCACTAATATGCGTAATGGTGGAAACTTTATTACTTATACAAAGAATCCTCATCAAGGCTGGAGTAAGATGCTTTATTTGAAGCATAAAGATATGCAAGGGATTGATCCGTCATTGATGTTTGATTCTGACGGGAAGTGTTATTTCACAGCTACGCATGTGAATGGAATAATACAAGCAGAAATAAATCCTCGAACAGGTGTACCTCTTACAGAACCTCGTATTGTATGGGGAGGTACAGGAGGAAGATATCCAGAAGGTCCCCATTTGTATCATATAGATTCATGGTATTATCTTATTATATCTGAAGGTGGAACTGAATTTGGCCATCATGTCGTTGCAGCACGCAGTAATAATCCATGGGGCCCGTTTGAGATATGTCCTTATAATCCAATTCTTTCTCATGTTGAGAAGATAGCCCAATCTAATCCGATACAATGTACAGGACATTTAGATATGATTCAAGCACATGATAACAGCTGGTGGGCTGTTTTTTTGGCCACTCGTCCTATTGGACAATTTTATCATCTAGGCAGGGAAACGTTTTTGACTCCAGTATCTTGGACTAGAGATTATTGGCCGGTTGTAAATGGTAATGGTACGGTTGATTTACAGATGAATGTTAAAACCTTGCCCCAAGTATCAAATACTTCCAAAATTCAACGATATGATTTTAGCGGAGATAAATTGCCTTTGGAATGGAATTATTATCGTAACCCAAAGAAGGAAAATTATGAAGTAACTTCTGGTAAGCTTATATTAAAAGGTGAAGTTGGTAAAGCTTCTTTCGTTGGAATTCGTCAATCAGATTTTAATATTTTCGTAGAAACAGAACTAAGTTTTATTCCTAAAATCACTGGTGGTGAGGCTGGGTTATCTGTGAGACATGGAGAGAATCAGTATTATAATATTGGTGTTATAAAGGAGAAAGACGGTTTGTATGTAATGTCTCGATTTAAGTTCTCAGATGTGGATCAGATTTCTAAATGTCAGATTTCTCCTGTTAAGTCAATTTATCTTCGAATAGATGCTGATTTGAAAAAATATAGGTTATCATATTCTTTAGATAAAAAAAACTGGAATAAATTAGGGGAAATGGATACTAAATTTTTAGCTGGTGGCTTTTCTGGAGTTCTTGTTGGAATGTATGCTCAATCTTCTTTAAGCGAGAAGGCTGCTTTTGAATGGTTTGACTATGTTACAGAATGAAGTCAAATAAGATTTTTATCTATTTTATAGAGAATTTTTCATTTGAAAAATAATTTATTTTTTCAGATAAACACCATGTAAAAAGAGATGAAATTTTCTTTTTAATCTTTTGGTTATGATTTTAGAATTAATACCTGGCAATGTGTTTAAAATGCTTATATTTTCTGGATAATAATGACTCTTTGATAGTATGAATAAAAATTAATAGTAAAGTGGAAAATTTTGAATAATAAGTTAAACAATAATGAAAATATCTGTTTTTATTCTATCATTACTATTTCCTCTAAGTTTGTTTTGTGAGAATTCTTTAAGATTGTGGTATAAAAAACCGGCAACGGGATGGTCAGAAGCATTGCCTATCGGTAATGCTTATTTGGGAGCAATGGTATATGGCGGTGTGTATTCAGAGGAAATACAATTAAATGAAGAAACTTTCTGGGCTGGGAGTCCCTATGCGAATAATAATCCGAATGCTCGACAAAGTTTAGCCGATGTAAGACGTTTAATCTTTGAAAGGCAAACAGATAAGGCAAAGGCACTGATTGACAGTACTTTTTTTACAGGTGCGAATGGTATGCCATATCTACCTGTGGGAAGTATACATATAGATCATTGTGATTCTGCTTGCTTTACAAATTATCAGAGGGAGTTGGATTTGAGTAAGGCGGTGATAACTACTCAATATAAGATGAATGGAGTATGTTATCGTAGGGATGTCATTGCTCCGTTGGGTGAAAAGGTTATTCTCGTGCGCATAAAATCAGACGTTCCTAAAGCTTTAAATGTGTCTGTTCGTTATTCTTCTCCCTTGCCTCAATATAAGGTGGAAAAAGAAGGTAATAAATTCATAATGTGTGGTAAGAATATTTCACACGAAGGAATAGATGGAAATCTTCGTGCGAAAACAGCTACAGTTATAAAAACAGACGGTATACAAAGCTATAAGAGTGATAAAGTATTGATTGAGAAAGCATCAACTATTTTGTTGTATATCTCGATAGGTACAAATTTTATTAATTATCATGATGTGTCAGGGAATGAGAATATCTTAGTAGAGAATCGATTGAAATCTGTGATTGATAGGACTTATGATGAAATATATAGTAAGCATGAATTGTTGTATAAAGAGCAATTTGATAGGGTACAATTTATTTTGAAAGATGATTGTTATTCTAAATTGGAAACACCTGAGAGGTTAATGTGTTTTCAAAAAGGTAATGACTTGAGTTTTGTGTCTTTATTGTTTCAGTACGGGCGATATTTGCTTATTTCTTCTTCTCAGCCTGGTAGTCAGCCTGCAACTCTTCAAGGCAAGTGGAATAATCTTATTACACCACCGTGGGATAGTAAATATACAGTAAATATTAATACACAAATGAATTATTGGCCATCTGAAGTAACTAATTTGCCCGAGAGTCATTTCCCATTAGTTCAAATGGTAAAAGATTTATCTGTAACAGGAAAGAATACAGCTAAAATAATGTATGGAGCTAAAGGTTGGGTATGTCATCATAATACTGATCTTTGGAGAAGTGCTGGGCCGGTTGATGCTGCCTTTTATGGCATGTGGCCTAATGGAGGAGGATGGTTGTCTACCCATTTATGGGAGAAGTTCTTGTATTCAGGTAGTATTAATTATTTAAAAGATATATATTCTGTATTGAAAGGAGCATCTGATTTCTATTTAAGTATGTTGGTAACTCATCCAATTTATAAATGGAAGGTGCTTTCTCCATCTATGTCACCAGAGCATGGGCCTAAAGGAGAAAATACCAAGAACTCTTCAATTGTGGCAGGATGTACCATGGATAATCAGATTGTATTTGATGTGTTAAATAATGCTTTAGAGGCTTCTGAACTTTTGAATATTAATAAATCATATCAAGATTCTATTCGAGAGGTATTAAATTTATTACCTCCAATGCGGATTGGTAGATTTGGTCAGTTACAGGAATGGTTGGAAGATGTAGATAATCCCCAAAGTAAGCATCGACATATTTCTCATGCTTATGGTTTATTCCCTAGTAATCAAATATCACCATATAGTACTCCATTATTATTTGAAGCTGTAAAAAATACAATGTTACAGCGAGGGGATGAAGCTACAGGTTGGTCTATCGGTTGGAAGATTTGTTTATGGGCACGTTTATTAGATGGAAATCATTCTTTTAAGATTATTAGAAATTTGATTAAGATATTACCTAATGATAAGAAAATAAAGGAGTATCCTGAAGGTCGTCTGTATCCTAATTTGTTGGATGCACATCCTCCTTTTCAGATAGATGGAAATTTAGGATTCACAGCTGGCATTGCTGAGATGCTTTTACAGAGTCATGATGGAGCTGTACATATTTTGCCAGCATTACCTGACACTTGGACAGAAGGCGAAATCAAGGGATTGGTAGCAAGAGGAGGGTTCGAAGTTGATATAAAATGGAAAAATAAAAAGATTGAGAAACTTCGCATAAAATCTCGCTTGGGAGGAAAGTTAAGAATACGTTCTTATTCACCTTTGAAGGGTGAAGGTATTACCCCTGCTAATGGGGAAAATGATAATGTTTATTTTAGGCATAGGAAAGTTTTAGAACCGATTGTTTCTGAAAGAATAGTGCCTAAGTATCCCAAGTTGCAACATGTTTTCGAATATGATGTGTTTACAACACAAGGTGAAATTTATGAGTTTTTTGGAATGAAATAGATTTAGAATTGCATATTGTAGAAATGGATGAGACATTTATGGGGTCTTAATAATCGAATAGTAAATTATATGAAATTCTTATTCTATTTGGTCTTAATAATAAAAATATCAAGATGAAACGTATTGTATTATTAGTAGGTATTTTATGTAGTATGGGGATGGGATATGCCCAGAAACTGACACATCCGGATTTGCTTTACACTCCGGAGCGGATTGAGAAGGTAAAGCAACGAATCGGGCAGGATGAACAGATGGCTTCTGCCTGGAAAGAGATAAAACAGACCGCAGAGAAGGAGCTGAAAGGAAATAGTCTGAATAAAGCTGATTATCTTTCGCTTGCCTATCTGATGACAGGCGAGAAGGTATATGCCGACAAGTTGAAGGCAATTCTTTTAAAAGCCATAGAAGCTGAAACCTGGGGTAGTGCGGAAATGCTTGCCCGCAAACCGGCATGGAACGGTGATTTGGGACTGGCTCATAAGGCGTATCTGTCGGCTATAGCGTATGATGCTGTGTACAATGACCTGTCGGCTTCGGAGCGAAAGAAGATAGCGGGAGGATTATACCGGCTGGGTGTGGAACCTTTGTTAGGCGACTGGCTGCTGGAACCAGTCCGAATTCATTCGTTGAATTCTATGGGACATAACTGGTGGACGTCATGTGTGTGCATGGGAGGAATTCTGGCTTTGAGCCTGCAAAATGAACTTCCGGAGGCAAAGGAAGGAGCACAGGCTGTTTACGATTACCTTCCGGAATGGTTTAACTTTGCAGGAGATGTGTTGCAGCAGAAAGCGAAGACTTTTGATGAGGCTGGTGGCATGTATGAAAGCCTGAACTATGCTAATTTTGGTATACAGGAAGCCTTACAGTTCTATGTGGCGTGGAAAAATGCGCATCCCGGTGCATCTTTGCCTGACATACCACAGCTGAAAAATCTTTCCAGCTTTTTTGCGCATGTCTGCTATCCTCGTACGGGGATGCTTTACAGCATCAACTTTGGTGACAGTCACAAGAATATCTCGGCAGAAAGCAGTCTGATGTTATTGTATGCGCTGGGAGTGAAAGATAAGAATATGCTGTGGTACATGAAGCAGGTGGAGCAGGGGCAGCACCGTGACGGCTACTTTCTGAATCGTCCGATGGGCTTTTTGTACACACCGGAATTAACCCGTGTGCCGGAGTTGCCGGATTTAAAACTCTCACAGTTATTTGCTGATTTTGGTTGGGCTACCATACGTACATCGTGGAAGAAGGATGCCACGATGCTAGCCGTGAAAAGCGGGCATACATGGAATCATTCGCATGCCGATGCGAATTCGTTTATCTTATTTCATAAGGGAGTCGATATAATTAAAGATGCAGGGAATTGCTGGTATCCGAATCCGAATTATCGTAATTATTTCTTTCAGAGTCAGGCACACAATGTGGTGCTTTTCAACGGGCAGGGGCAGAGCCGTGAACAACAGTATCATGGTTCTACGTTAAGAGGTTATCTGTATCATTTGCTTGACGGAGGAAATATCCGCTATCTGCTGGCAAATGGGACTGGACCTGTATCGGATAATTTTAGCCGTAATTTCCGTCACTTCCTCTGGATGGACAATGTGATTTATATGATTGACGACTTGAAGACCCATCGCAGCGGAGAGTTCGAGTGGCTGTGGCATCCGGGAGGTGAATGGAAAAAGAGCGGGACTGACGTGACGATTACAAAAGATAACTCTTCGGTGGTGGTACGTCCCCTATATCCTCGTTTGCTGGCTCTCTCAGATTTTGTGCATGATTATCCGGATGATTTGTATTGGGAGGAGATTACGGCACCTACGGAAGACCTGCAAGGAACAGAGAAGTATTACTCTTTTCATTTGCCGGGTGAATTCAAACAAGTAAAAGGACTTACTGCCATTATTTTAAAGGATAGTGTGACGCAGAAAGAACTGCCGATGATGGAGCGTCGGGAAGGGAAGGACTGGATTGGACTTCGAATAACATATAAGGGAAAAGTTACAGACCTTTATATTAATCAGCTTGCAGACGGACGTCTGATGCATAGTAACTCTTGGATTGAGGCTGACGGATGGTCGACAGATGCATATATGTTTGCCGTCTCTTATCCGGAAGGTATGGACCCGGCAGAAACGAAAGAGATTTTTATGGGTTACGGTAGTTCGCTTCGTCGAGGACAGACATCTTATTTCTCTTCTTTATCCAAGTTGTTTTATATTCGAAAGGACACAAAGGATAAGATTAATCTTTGGATGGATGGACAACCGTATATGCATGCATGTATTCAAGTTGCAAAACGTCCAAAACAATTTATACTAAATGATAAAGTCATCTCGGTGAATTATAAAGACAACATGGCTATAGTAAGGCTGGACGGAGAATAAAGGCAATACAAATACTGAGAATATAATATTAAGGTGAAGACCGGAAACAGAATCTATAAAAGGAGGCTGCTTTCCGGTCTTTTTTGTTTCTTATCTAAAAAATGCATTCTTTGTAAGCATTCGAAGAAATGCACCTTTTACACTTTGAGGTTTGGTTGTAGCTTT
>ERZ809194.590-NODE-590-length-19253-cov-7.678873_pt1 | contig 19253 bp, 17 predicted proteins | sample MGYA00520517_ERZ809194 | MGnify/ENA primary metagenome ERZ809194 (study PRJEB31570, sample SAMEA3213003) | Homo sapiens | biome: human-gut; feature: human gut; material: fecal | place: Sweden | collected 2011 ... | reverse complement strand
GCCGATTCTATGTTTAATTTTAATTTATCGGTAAAAATTTACCGAAGTATTGCTTCTGATAATAAGTAATAAATTTAATCGTTACTTATCAACGTAAAAAAGAACCGCCTGTATGCGCAAACTCTGCGGATACAGGCGGATTTTACACAAACTTGCAAATATATTTAGCAAATCTGTTAAAAAAGCAGGCATTTTTCTTCATTGCTTTACTCCTTTATCCTTAAGTAAAGGATATGAAGAATTGTAATTTTTTATTTTATAGCTATTGGAGTTTCCAGATCAATAATATTTAATGCACTTCCTCCTCCATTTGCCAGACCATCCATACCATTAGGTGATGCATCTTTTACATAACATGTTCCTCCTGATTCAAACTGATCAGTTCCATTGAGCTTATAGTAAGCTGCCAGACCGTCTGAATTTGGATCAACGTTCAGCATGTTTTGTTTAATTTGGTTTTCTGTGCGTGCAACATTCCAAAGTCTTACTTCACTCATGTAACCATAGAATGGACGTTCACCCCACTTAAATCCGGCAACTTTACCGACAAAGAATCCTCCTGCTCCTTCTGAAGCTAAGGCAAAACTTGGAGTATCCCATGTAGATTCAGCAGCTTTGCTACCATTGATGTAAAGAACTGTTTTACCAGAAGGCTGATCATAAGTGAATGCTACGTGGTACCATTTACCTGTTTCAAATGCTTGAGTAGAATGATACTGTTTGGTTCCTGCAATCTGAATCCAATCATTATGACCATCTGGTAAAGCTGTGTCACCAATACGAAGAATCAAAATTCCTTCATTACCCATAATGGTATTATTGCTCAGCAGTTGATTAATATAGATAAGTGCTTCATAAGTTACAGACTTATATATTGTTCCACTAGCCAAAGGAATCTTAATGTGATTACTTTGGAACTGAGCAGCTTTCTTAATCTGTACGGGCTTGGTTATGACAAAGTAAAGAATGTCAGTTCCCGCAATAGCAGGGATGGATGAAGATTGAATACATACTGGGAGCAGGTAAGATTTGCCTTCTTCTATATTTCCTAGATTTGAAAATTCTATAGGTACTTTTTCTGAGTAAATTGTTCCACTAGGTATGCTTGTTGTGTTACTTCCTAATTTCACATTAGCCGCATTAAGCATTTCATAGTTAGTCCCGTATTTCTTATTATATTCGTTTACTACATTCTGTCCTGCAATGCTATAGCATACTTCAACAGGAGAGGAGCATGCAGAAGAAACTCTGGATTGTAATTCATAAATGATAGGTTTATCATCTAGAACTTCAATGGTATGTTCTTTGCTTTCGAAGTAAACTTTTGCTTCCAGCAGGTCGCTTTCACTGTCATTGCAACTGTTCAGCAATACAGCTATGGTGCAAAACGCCAAATATTTTAATAGTTGTTTCATATCTTTAGAATTTCATGATTCGTATTATTTTTTCCCTTGATTGGCTTTCCATTCGTTGAATACCTGTTGATTGATTTGAATTGCCTGACGCATCCATTTATAATCGGGGGTATTGTCATAGTCATTGTCAAAACGATAGGCACCAACTCCTCCTTTGTACCCTTCGGCTGGCATCCAAGCTGCTTGTTGAAGTAATTTTCCACCTGAAGTAGCGAAAGATTCAAAGTTTTCTGTGATAATTAGTTTTTCCGGGATGTTACCGGGACTTGTATAATCTGGTGTTCCATGACCATACGATTGAGTAATCCAGTAATCTACATATTCTTCCATTTCTTCAGAAAAATAGTTGATATAACCATCGATGCACAATAGCTTGTGTCCCTTTCCTTCAGGATCACTTTTCGGACCAATATATTTGCCCATTTCTTTAACCAGTACCTGGATTGTTGTGTTATTCAGTGTTCCGTCTGAATCACTAAAACCAGCTCCCGGTTCCCAGTCGATATCAAAGCCGTCCCATTCACTGACAAAAAGTGAATCACAAAGTGCTTTAGCGTATTTGGCCAAGGCTTGATTCAATTCTTCCGTATTATCGAAATTGTGCGATTTGAATCCCCAGAAATCCCAGCGTGCATATTTCTTTGCTGCTGCAAGTTCTGAGTCAGACCATCCTTCTTCGGCTGCCTGTTTTTCAATCTCATCGTAGATATATTCAGGAGTTCTGCCTTTTCCCAGGTGAGAAAGTAAGCTAACTTCCAGCAGTTTGATTCCTTTTACTTTCTGTGCAAATTCTTTGTCTGCCTTCTGTGCTTCAGTGATTTCATATCTTCCCGGAGCACCACTCCACATGGAGATGATATCCATACTGTCGGGTACTGAAGATAAGTAACCTTTTCTCATTACACCTGAAGGAGCCCAGTTTGAGAACCAGCCGAAAGCAACCGGACGTCCGTAGTTCTTAGCTGTTTCCTTATAGGCACGTAAGTTAGCGTAATATTCACTGTCTCCTAAAGTGTTATACCCGCCGATGTGTTCTACTTCTATGTTTTCTACATCGGTACAAGAGGTTATCATTGCTCCCAATAAAGGTATGATGTATAATAATTTTTTTAGTGTTTTCATGTCTTTACTGTATTAATTATTCGGTTATTATTTGCAGTCCCACCACAAGTGTGTACTAGGTAAGTCCTGTCCGTTGCTTAGCATTTTAACGGCTTCGTTATAAATCTTCTGTCCGTCAGCTGTTTGGTAGAAACTGATAGGATAAATCATTCGGCGAATGCCTCCTTCTGTTGTAACTCCTTGGCTGCTACCTCTGTTTGCCATAACAGGATTCAGTTTAGGATATCCGGTTCTTCTCCATTCTGTCCAGGCTTCTTGTCCGTTAGGGAAAAGAGCAATCCATTTCTGGATCATGATTTTTTCGAGTTTCTGTTCCGTATTACCTTCAAATTTTACGGTTGTGGCGCAAGGAGCAGCAAAACTACAAGAATAACTTCCACCAACTTCATGCTTGATCGGGGTTTTACCAGAATTCATGTAAGCATCTACGGCTGAGCTGATTCCGTTTTCCTGGAAAGACATTTCAATACCTTGCTTATATAAGTCTTCTGCATTTCCAAATTCACCGCCCCATATTAAAGCAGCTTCAGCTCGCAGGAAGTAGACTTCGGAAGCACGTAACCAGTAAGTTGGTGTAGCTGCTTGTATGTTAGGTTTAGAAAACATCTTATATTCATCATTCTTTCCATATAGATGTCCTGCAGGAACTGCCTGATACTGTTTCCCATCGAACGCTTCTTTTCCTTGTGTACTTTTAGAGTCTACTGGCAAGAAGTAAGCACTTAATCGAGGGTCTTCATATCCCATTAAGTAAGAGAACATAGACGAACCCATGCGAGATTCATCATATTGTTCAGACAACCAATAGATGTTATTTCGGAATGTGTATCCGGCTCCTGTACTCATCTGTGCTTCATCGTCTTTGGCAGTCATGACACCAATGGAATGGTTCAATGCCTGTGAAACATATTGTTTCGATAAGGCTTCATCGGCGTAGCGGACACGCATAGCAAGACGGAGTAGCAGAGAATTTGCATATTTTACCCATTTGGTTGAGTTACCAGCATATACAACATCATATTCACTCATAACCTCTACACCATTTTCTGCCTTTTCTGTCAGGATCTCAATGGCTTCTGTCAGATCTTTAAATATGGCTGTATAAATATCTTTCTCGGAGTCGAATGGGATATTCATGGTAGCATCGGCTGCATGTGAATAAGGCATCGGACCGAAACATTCCAATGCTTTGTGCCAAGCTGAAATTTTCAGGATTTGTGCTAAGGCAAATACTTCAGGAGTATTGTTTTTCTCGGCTGCGGCTTTCAGCTTTTTCCATGGGTCAAGTGCGTTGGTATATGCACGTTTATAAGTTCCGGAAATCCAGCTGTCATTCAAGAAATAGGTAACGTTACTGTTTCCGCCTCCCCATGTATTGTTTTGTCCGAAGAAACCACTCCAGCAGTCAGCCGATAAGTGATAGTCTGTTTGATACTGATTGATAATGTCAGTATCATCTGCCTGTGTTCCTACTGGAAATACTGTACGTTCGATAGTAGTGATTAAACCACCTACAGCAACTCCGTCCATGACTCCTTCTTCATCGGTCAGCTCAAATGGATTGGTGTTGATTTCTTCGTAATTGCATGATGTCAATAGTGACACAGCAAATACGCCTGCTATAAATTTATATTGGTTTATCTTTTTCATAATCAAAGGGTTTGTTTTTTATAGTTTAAATTTAATGCCAAAACCGAAGCTGCGTACGCTGGGTTGCATGAAATAATCATTACCTTGTCCGTAAGTGCTTGTTGACGGTGTTAGCTCAGGGTCAAAGGGAGCTTTGCAATATAACATCCATGGATTGTTAGCAATGAAAGAAACGGTAACATCTTTCAGTACATTAGCAAACCATTTGTCTGGCATTGTATAACTGAATGTCATTTCTTGCAAGCGGATATTTGTTGCGCTGTATAGGTAGTATCCTGAAGTTTCATAACCTCCTGTACCAATCATTTGGTAGTATGTCTTTGCATCTACCCGGCCTTGTCCTGGGAACAGAGCACCTCCGGCGTCACGAGCTTCTGCAGAACGTTTGGATACACCGAAACGGTCGAGGATAGCTTCGGTAGAAGAAGTAACCACTCCACCAAATCGTCCGTTGATTAAGAAACTGAATCCAAATCCTTTATATGACAGGGCATTGTTCCATCCCATGTTAAAGTCTGGAGATGTCTTTCCTAAGTATACAGGTTCACCTCTTTCCAGACCGAAGGTTCCGTCACTTTTTACTTCAACATATCCCTGACTATCTTTCTTGAAGAAAGTGTTTGCATAAATATCGTGAATACTTCCACCTTCTTTCAGAATAACGCGACCATTGTCTTTCAGTACTTCCGGGATGTTAATCGGAGCTTCCATCAAATCGGTATGATAGTCTTTCACCATTTCCTTAATCTCATTTATATTCTTTGAGAATGTAAATGTAGAAGAAACAGCCAGACCGTTTTTAAACTTATCATTATAGCCGAAAGAAGCTTCCCAACCTCTATTTTCTACGTTACCTGCTTGCAGGTAAATCTTCTGATAACCGGTGAATTCCGGTAAATCTCCTAGGAATGTCTGGTTGTATGTATTCGATTTATAGTAAGTAACTTCTGCACTGAATTTGTTCCACAGGCGTAAGCTAACTCCCACTTCGTAAGATTTGGTGCGTTCAGCTTTAAAGTCAGTGAATGGATAAATATATGTCGGTGACGGAATACCTCCGACGATTGGAGTTGTTACTGTACCAGGAGTTAATCCAGAACGAGAAACTGGAGCACCAACTTCTGTATAAGAACCACGTACTTTCAAATAAGAAATAAATTCAGGAAGCTGTACCATTTCCGAAATAATACCAGACAAACCGATAGACGGATAGAAGAATGATTCTTCGTTGGTATTTACCAGACGAGAGTTCCAGTCGTTACGTCCGGTCAAGGTTAAGTAAAGCATACTCTTCCATCCCAGTTCGACGTTGCCGAAAATAGCATGGTTACGGATACGGCTGTCACCGCCTTTTTCTGAAGTACGGCCGTTTGACGGGTCGATATTGGAAACAGCAAATTTGTTAGGAACTTTCAGTAAGGTTCCTTTATATCCTCTTTCCAATGCCCAATAATTGGAATAACTCCATCCAAGGTTGGCAGAAATATTAAAGTCTTTGATTTGCTTATTAATATTTACCATGAAGTCAGCATATTCCTGACGGTCATTGTAATTGCTATATTCGTAATGTCCTTTAGTACCTTCTGCAAAAACCTGGTCGGAAGATGCATAAATCTTACGTTCGAATTTTACATAAGTATCGTCCATTCTGTAACGTGCAGCCAGATTGATCCAGTCGGTTATTTTATAAGTTAATCCTACATTGAACATGTAGCGGCTCTTATTGTTGGTTGAAACGTTACGGAATGCGGTCCAGTATGGATTCTGCGAAGCATAAGTTGATTCTGCTATCGGCCAGTACTGAACGGGAATTTTGCGGCTGTCGTCAAAGCGTTCGAAAGTTTTGATTTCTTCAAAATTTTCTCCTCGTGGAAAGAGGTAGGCTGCCATAACCGGATTCCAGTATTGACCCTGCGAAACCATATTCTTATCATCTTGCTTGATATACGATGCTCCTAAATCAAGTTGTAACTTGTCATTCAGGAAAGTTGAAGTATTACGGATCGTAAAGTTCAAGCGGTTGTATGAGTTGTTGGGAACGATACCGTCAGAGTTGGTAGACGAGATAGAAGCAAATGTCTGGTTCTGTTTAGTACCGGTTGTTAAGGTCAATGAGTTGATAAAGTTAGTTCCTGTGTTGAAAAAATCTTTTTTAGGGTCATAATCAGAAGGAGTGGCGAGTTTTTCACCCCAGCTTTCATACATATCCTTTTTATTACCGTAAGTATTTTGGAATTCAGGAGTCATGTATGCTTTGCTGAATTCGGTAGAAGAAGAAAATGAAAGTTGCAATTTACCTTCTTTACCTTTTTTAGTGGTGATAAGGATCACACCGTTTGCTGCACTACTACCATACAATGCTGCTGCCGACGGACCGCTCAATACAGAGATACTTTCGATATCTTCAGGGTTGAAGTCGGCAATACCTTCAGTTCCGGCCTTTCCTTCACCCATGATACCACTGTCTGTATTTCCCATGTTTGTATTGAACAATGGAATACCGTCTACTACATAGAGTGCATTGTTATCACCTTCTATAGATTTTGCACCACGCATTACTACACGTGTAGCACCACCGACACCACTGGCACTCTTGTTGATGCTTACACCGGCAATTTTACCATTCAGTGAGTTTACGAAGTTAGCGTCTTTTACTCTTACAAGCTCTTCTGATTTTACTTGCTGAACATTGTATGACAACGCTTTTTCTGCACGTTTGATACCCAATGCTGTAACAACCACTTCGTCCAAGCGTTCTGTATCTTCTCGCATAGTAACATTGATTACACCTTTATCGGCCATAAATTCTTCAGATTTGTAACCGACATAAGAGAATTGCAGAATTGCATCAGGGCTTGAAACTGTGAGTGAATAATTACCGTCAAAATCTGTTATAGCGCCATTACTGGTACCTTCTTCCTTTATCGTAGCACCGATAATTGGTTCACCGTTTGCATCGACAACCTTTCCAGATATATTCGTTGGCTGTTTTTTATCGGATTTTTTCTTGATTGGGGTAATAACAATCTTATTACCTGAAACTTTATAAGATAAGTTCTGTTTTGCCAGTTCACTTGTAAGTAGGTCTTTCAGTTCTTCATCTTTAACAGATAGAGAGATGCCTGTTTTACCGTTTACTTCTACATCTCTGTATGAGAAGCGGTAGGGAGTTTGTTTTTCAATAGCAGTAAAAAGTTCTTTTACCGATGCGTTATTCAGGTTGAGGCTGACTTTTCCGGTTTGTGCATAACCACCGGTAAATGTAAACATACACAAAGATGCACATAAAAGGCAAATCTTACTACGCTTTTTACTATCTTTGTGCAAATCAGTAAATTGATGTTTGATTTTCATAAGTACGTAATAAATTTAGGTTTAAAGTTCGGTTTTACTATGCGCCAACATAGTTTTACTTATGGACTGAGCCATTTCCCCGGATGATTGCCGATTGTCCGGGGATGTTTTTTTCATGTTTTCATCTGTCTTTTCATAGTTTTAAGGTTAATATTTAAATTAGTTGTTATTCTATGGTTATGGTTTCTTCATCCATTGTGTATTCAAATCCGTAGTGTATTTTCAACACATTCAGAACGCTTCTTATATTTTTATCATTAAAAGAACCTGTATACACATCCTGTAATATATTTTTGTTCTTTATGTTGAAAGTTACTCCGAATTTACGTTCCAGACATTGGAATACATCTTTCATCTTCTCATGTCGGAAAGTAAGCTCTTTGGTCAGCCATGCTGTTTCCATTTTATTTGAAGTTTCTTCAAGGCTCAATAACCCAGTTCGTTTATCGTATATCACTTTCTGGTTCGGCTTTACATTCAATGTATTATGAGCGGAATCTTTTGTTGTAACATTGACACTTCCTTCTACAAGAGCCATTTCAACAAAATTTTTGTGCTCATACGCATATACATTAAATGTTGTTCCTGTTACTGTAATATCCATTACTTCAGTGCCTACAATGAACAGTTTCTCTGTGTTCTTTTTAACTTCAAAATATCCTTCACCCGACAATTCTACCTTACGGTTATCACGTCCGAAATCCTGTTTGTAGGACAGTGATGATTTTGCATTCAGATGTACAAGAGTTCCATCGGGCAATGTTACCAATGAAGTTCCATGTTCACCTGAGTTTATGGTTATATTTTGCTGAGCAAGATATTCAATATCTTTATGCTGAGTGTAGTATAAAACACTAATGCCACATGATAGTATCAAAAGAATGGATGCTGCTATTTGTAACCAATATTTTTGCACCTTCATGAATGGCGTTATGTGTCTTTGCTTGTTCAGTTTTCTATACAGAGAGTTTATTTTATCTTGTGATAAAGGCTCATAGCTGTTGAATTTATCCCATTCGTCAGAAAACAGAAACTCTAAATCAGCTTCAGATGATTGGTTTATCTTTGCCGATAACTCTTTAAATTCCTCAGAAGATATAGCTCCCGAACGGAATTTATCTAATAAATCTTTTACCTTGTTCTGTATGTTTGTGTCCATAAAACTATTACCTTGTTTATTGGTAATATCCACAAACACGTAAAATATAACATGTATATTTCTATGTTAGAAAACATAAAAATTAGAAATGGCTTAAAAAAAGGAGTAATATGAAAGAATATTGCTGAAGTTCGGTTCGTATTATTTTTAAGGCCGTTGATAATTGGTTACGTACTACTTGCTCTTTTATACATAGTTGCTCTGCAATTTCTGCAACAGATAAATTTTGTTCTTTGTTTAGTTCAAAAATCTCACGTTGGCGTGGAGTAAGTTTTTCTTTAGCTTGTTTTAGTGCTTTGCAGAACTGATCGAAGTCTATTTGTTTTTCAGCTTCATCTCCTGAAGTTCGTATGTTGTCATTATATTCTATAAACTCCTCCATTGAGGTGTTATTTAACTGTCGGCGTAACTCCTTAAGTAATAAATGATAAGCAATTGTAAACAGATAAGCTTTGAATGATGACTCGGCATCTAGTTTTTCTCGGTTAATCCATATGCGATAGAATGTTTCCTGTACGACATCATCTGTTGTTTCTTCCGATTTTAAGTATTGATATACAAATTGATATAGCCTTGATACCCACATTTCGTACAAGGTTCGGTAGGCTTTTTCGGAACCGGATTTTACAGATAATATTAATCTTTTTTCATCTATCATATATTATATAAGGTTAAGAACTGTCTATTTTTGTGCTATAAATATGCAAATTTAATATTTTCTTTTATTAGTTGAACATATTGGTTGGTTATAGTTGGTGGTATGTGCAAATGTTTTTTGAAGCATTTATTGTTTATGTTGTTGCAAGACCTGATAATGGTTGTCACTTTATAAAGTGATCGTTTGAATAATCCTTCTGATAGTATCTCACAGATTGCTTGTCTGGCAATTGAGGAAGAGGTTCAGTAATTCCTGATTGGCGGTATTATCTAACTGCGTTCCTTTTTCTGCTTCGAATATATTGAGTGTAGATGAACATTCTCCACAAATGTCTATGCCTATTATTTTTTCATGTTTCAGGATAATAGATAACAAATGCTCCAGTTCATTTAATGTAAGGGAGCCTTGATTCCAATTGGTAACGGCAGACTGTGGGTTAAGTACATCCTTATCTACAGAAATATATACCGGAGTATCGATTGTTTCGTTAGAAAACTGTTTCCACGAAGCTTCGTGTTGCAGACTTTGTTCGCTATAAAATTCCACTGTTTGCCGGTATTTAGGAGAAACATGCTTGATTAGGTTTTCGGATGCTCCTATGATAATTACTTTGCGTAAATAAGGGTTCGATTCTATAGTATCTTCTACCCAGCTTCCGCACGAAATCATTTCTTCGAAAAGAGGGGGCTGCATGTCTGGATGGTGATCGAATACTATTAACGAAAAAGGTTGCTGTATTTTATCTGTCCAAAACTTAGTCAGATAATGATAGTTGCCAGAGTCGATGAAATGAATCCCATCTGCTGGATAGTTTGCTATAACTCTTTTCAGTGCATGTGCACTCTCTTTGTCACAGTAGCATTCTACACCTTGCAAGTGTGTACAGTTTAGCCATGTAAATTTTTTATTGTGGGAGAAGGGTTCGTAATCATATACTCCCGTAAAGTTCATAATAACAACTGGCTTGTTCATAGTAGAAATAAAAAAAATCCCTGTCCCGGATTTCTCTGGAACAGGGATTTGGTGGTTAGAATCGTTTATTTAATTTCAATCACTCTATTGGCTTCTTTCTTTTCTTCCTGTGTAATCTTTGGCAATTCAATGTTAAGAACACCGTTATCGACAGAGGCGCTGATTTTTTCTTTTTCAACATCTTCAGGCAGGATCATGCACTGTTCGAATTTAGAATAAGAAAACTCGCGGCGTAAATATTTCTTTTTTTCGTCTTTTGTTTCGTTCTTTTTCTCCATTGATATTACCAACTGATTATCTTCGGTAAGATGAATGTTGAAGTCTTCTTTTGTCATACCCGGAGCTGCAACTTCTATTTTATAGCTGTTGTCGTTTTCAACTACGTTAATAGCTGGAGCCGTTGCATTGGCTTTTTCCATCCAATCGTTATCAAAGAAATCATTGAAAATACTTGGTAACCAGTTCTGATTGTAATTTCTTCTAATCGGCATCATAATTGTAATCTCCTATTATTTAAGTTCTTTTATTAATCTTGTTTCTTAGAATCGTTCCTCCTTTCGCTTTCGCGATTCACCCGATATTGTGCAAACTGTATGCCCGTCTGGTATGCCTGACATTATGATAGAATATTTTAACCTTCGTTGAAAGAAAGCCAGTTGAATTAAACTTTGATAAACATAGCATAGTGTCAATCGGTCATAAAAGTGGACAGGATGTCATTCTATATTTAGTGCCTGATTTGTATTCTTATCATTTATTCCTTATTTTTGCGCTTGTAACATTTAATATTTTATATTTATGAAGAAGATTTTATCGGCCTTAATGATTGTAGCTTGCTTGTTTATGGCAATGCCGGCACAGGCTCAGTTTCAGTTTGGTCTAAAAGGGGGACTGAACATTTCGAAATTGACTTTTTCGGAAGACATTGTAAAAGGAGATAATCGTACCGGATTCTTTATTGGTCCGATGGCTGAGTTTACAATTCCTATTGTAGGTCTGGGAGTTGATGTCGCTGCCTTGTATAATCAGTCGGGTGCAAAGGCTCAAAGTGGCAATGAGGAAGTCAGCCAGACTTTTAAAAGCATTGAGGTTCCTGTTAACCTGAAGTGGACGTTAGGATTAGGAAGTACACTGGGTGCTTATATTGCTGCAGGACCTCAGTTCGGATTTAATGTAGGAAGCGGACATTTTACTGAAAGTTTCGACATGAAGTCGTGCAATACTTCATTCAATGTAGGAGCTGGTGTAAAATTACTCGGTCATTTGCAAGCTGGAGTTAATTATAACTTTGGACTGAGCAAAATGGCTAGATCGGTAGATGATCAGATGACTATTGAGATGAAACGAAATACCTGGCAGATATCATTGGCTTACATGTTTTGATATACCAGGATCTGTATAAATAAAGGTGGAGAAAGTTTCTGTATGAACAGAATTTCTCCACCTTTATTTATGTGTTTATAAACTACTGCTTGTCAGTCGCATGGATATATTACTCCCCATTCTTTTCTGAGGTTGTCCATTTGTTTCATGATGCGTAATGTTTCGGCATGAGGCATGTACGGCGATTCCAGCCATCCCTTTTCAATAGCTTCGATGGAGGCATATACCTGATACTCGTAGCCGCTGATCTGTTCCGGTGCATGATATACCGCTATGGTTTTATAGTTTTCATCGACAACCCGTACCGATTCAGGGCAGTTGATATTTTCTACAATCAGATGCCCTTTGTCGCCCGAAATGACTCCCATTCTGTCACTTTTTGCATAGATACTCGATTGCAGGGTTGCCATTCTGCCATCTTTATAAAAGAGTGTTATACTTTCTTGCGCGTCGACTCCCGTTTGTGTCTTCTGGCAGACAGAATGAGTTTCAGCAATATCGCTTCCGAAAGCCATTGCAGCAAAGTTTAGTGTATAGACACCAATATCGAGCAGAGCTCCTCCTGCAAGTTCCGGACGGATAATTCTTTCTTTGTTGCTTATCGGATAGCTGAGGTTAGCCGACAAGGTATACGGTGTTCCGATTACTCCTTCTTTCAGCAGTTCTTGTATTTTAAGTGAAAGGGGCATATACCGGGTCCATATAGCTTCGGTAATGAATACTCCTTTTTCTTTGGCGAAAGCAAGGAGATCTTCAGCCTGACGGGCGTTGGCGGTAAAAGCTTTTTCGCATAATACGGGTTTACCTTTCTCAATACACATATGTGCATTGTCGTAGTGCATGGCATGTGGAGTTGCGATATAGATTAAGTCGACTTCAGGATCGCTTGCCAGTTCTTCGTAGGAGCCATATGCCTTAGTGAATCCCCATTTATTCGCAAATGCTTCTGCTTTCTCCTGATTGCGCGATGCTACGGCATATCGTTCTACTCCTTTCATCTTTTCCAGTGTGGCCGCCATCTTTTGGGCGATACCTCCACAGCCTATAATACCTATCTTATATATCTTCATTTTGGTTGATTTAAGAGTTTCTTTACAAAGCTATAAAAGTTTGCCTGACGTACCAAATGGGATAGAACTGTTTTTTGTAACTTTGCAGCCATGAAGAAGTACGTGGATGTCATAGTGCCTTTGCCCATAGCCGGACAATATACTTATTCCGTTCCCGATGAGTTGACGGATAAGATAAAGGCAGGCTGTCGGATCGTCGTTCCGTTCGGGAGCAAGAAGTATTATACGGCTATTGTAACCAAAGTACACCAAACGGCGCCTGAGGCCTATGAAACAAAAGACATTATGGAGGTACTCGATGAATCTCCTGTTTTGTTGAGACGGCAATATGATTTCTGGCAATGGCTGGCAGATTATTATCTCTGTACGCTGGGTGATGTATACAAGGCTGCCTTACCTTCTGGAATGAAGCTGGAAAGCGAAACATTAGTTGTCTTAAATCCGGAGTTTGAGGCACTGCAACCTCTTTCCGAGAAGGAACAGCGTATTCTTGATCTGTTGGGTAACGATTCGGAGCAATGTATTACGCAACTGGAAAAGTCCAGTGGAATAAAGAATTTGTTGCCGGTAATCAAAGCATTATTGGAAAAAGAGGCGATTCTGGTAAAAGAAGAGCTGAAACGCAGCTATAAACCGCGTGTAGAGACTAGAGTGCGATTGTCTGCTGCTATGCAGACAGAAGAGGCTGTCCATCGTCAGTTTGATGCATTGGCACGTGCTCCCAAGCAACTGGCTCTACTCATGAAATACATAGAGCTGTCCGGCTGGACTGGAGAAAAGAAAGAACTTAAGGAAGTTTCCCGTAAGGCTTTGTTAGATTCGGCTGGTGCTACTAGTGCAGTGCTTAATGGATTAATTGGAAAAGGAGTTTTCGAAATTTACTCGTTCGAAATCGGACGTTTGTCTGCCGAGCAAGTAAGTGTATCACCTTTGAACCCTTTAAGCAGTGCCCAGCAGCAGGCGTATAACGAGATCCTGACGCACTTTCATCAGAAAAATGTCTGCTTGCTTCATGGTGTTACTGCAAGCGGAAAGACTGAAATCTATATTCATCTTATTCAGCAGGCAATTCAGGCAGGAAAGCAGGTGTTGTATTTGTTGCCGGAGATAGCACTGACTACACAAATCACCGGACGTTTGAAAAGGGTATTTGGTAATCGGCTGGGAATTTATCACTCCAAGTTTCCGGATGCTGAACGTGTAGAGATATGGCGTAAACAACTTACCGATGACGATTATGATGTAATACTTGGAGTACGTTCTTCGGTTTTTCTGCCTTTCCGGCGTTTGGGACTGGTCATCGTGGATGAAGAACATGAAAATACCTATAAACAGCAGGATCCGGCTCCACGTTATCATGCGCGCAATGCAGCTATCGTACTGGCATCGATGTTCGGAGCAAAGACACTGTTGGGTACGGCTACACCTTGTATCGAAACCTATTATAATGCTGTTCATGGAAAATATGGCTGGGTACAGCTTACCGAACGACATCAGAATGTTTTGCTTCCTCATATTGAGGTGGTAGATATCAAGGAACTTGCCCGAAAGAAGCGGATGACGGCTCAGTTTTCTCCACTCTTGCTTCAGAAAATCCGTGAGGCACTTGAACAGAAGGAGCAGGTTATACTTTTCCAGAACCGCAGAGGATTTGCTCCGATGATAGAATGCCGTACGTGTGGATGGATACCGAAGTGTAAGAATTGTGATGTCAGTCTGACGTATCATAAAGGATTGAATCAGCTGACCTGTCATTACTGTGGTTATACTTATGAAGTTCCAAAGTCTTGTCCGGCATGTGGAGGGGTAGAACTGATAAACCGAGGATTTGGAACCGAGAAGATAGAAGATGATATTAAACTGATATTTCCGGATGCCCGTGTGGCTCGTATGGACTTGGATACCACGCGTACCCGTACTGCATATGAAAGGATCATTGCCGATTTTGAGGATGGCAAGACGGATATTCTGATTGGTACACAGATGGTTTCAAAAGGACTTGACTTCGACCGTGTGAGTGTTGTTGGTATTTTGAATGCGGATTCGATGATGAACTATCCGGATTTCCGTTCGTATGAACGGGCTTTTCAGTTGATGGCGCAGGTTGCCGGGCGTGCTGGAAGAAAGAACAAACAGGGGCTGGTAGTGCTACAAACCAAATCTCCCGATCTTCCTTTGATCGCTCAGGTAGTAAGCAATGACTATGGAGGATTGTTCCAATCACAAATTGAAGAACGTAATTTGTTTAAGTATCCGCCTTTTTACCGGTTGATTTATGTGTATTTGAAACATCGTAAAGAGGAAGTACTCGATCAGGCTGCCGACTTGATGGCCGGGTACTTAAGAAACGGACTTGGTAGTCGTGTGCTGGGACCCGACCGTCCTCCAGTGTCTCGTATACAGACTTTATTTATTAAAAAGATTGTAGTGAAAATTGAACAACAGGCTTCGATGTCGAAAGTGCGTGAATATCTTCAGCAAGTGCAACGTGCCATTGTTGAGGATGAACGTTTCCGTTCGCTGTTGGTTTATTACGATGTCGATCCGATGTAAAAAATATTCGTATGAAAATAGAACTGGATGTACATACGCATACCGTAGCAAGCGGTCATGCTTTTAGTTCCTTGCAGGAAATGGCACAGGCTGCTGCTGGTAAGGGATTGAAATTATTAGGGATTACAGAACATTCACCGGGTATACCGGGTACATGCGATCCGATTTATTTCCGTAACCTGCATGTGGTTCCGCGCCAGATGTATGGAATAGAACTTTTGTTGGGAGCAGAAATTAATATTCTCGACAGCGAAGGCAATCTCGATCTGGATGAGTTTTATTTGAAGATTCTTGACTTGCGTATTGCCGGTATTCATTCACTTTGTTATAAGTGGGGGACACCCGAAGAGAATACACATGGTATGGTTCAGGTTGTGTCTAATCCATATATTCATATCATTAGTCATCCGGGTGACGGGACTGCAAAGTTGAACTTCGAGCCTATTGTACTTGCGGCAAAGGAGCATCATACGTTGCTTGAGATAAATAATTCATCACTGAAACCCTGTCGGGGCAAAGTTGACGCCCGGAGCAATAATCTGGAAATACTGAAGTTATGCCGTCGCTATGATGTTCCGGTGATTTTGGGTAGTGATGCACATATCTCGTTTGATATTGCCACCTACGATTATGCATTGGAGCTGGTAAATGAAACTGAGTTCCCGGAAGCGTTGATTATGAATACTAGCGTAAGCAAGTTTAAAAAATATTTAGGTATCGGAGTATGAAAAGAATCTTGTTTGTTTGTCTTGGAAATAAATAGAAAAATATTAATAATTTATATATCGCTGAAATATAGGAAGTTCTGATTAGTTTATTATCTTTGTAGTGTAAACCAAATATAGGTTTTACACAATAAAATGTAAACTACAAGGTAAACTAAAAAGTAAAGGTATGAAACGGAATATGCCTACTATTTCAGTGGTATTATACACTTCAAAAACGCTTGCCAATGGTGAACATCCTATTATGCTGCGTGTATGCTATAATGGTAAACGCAAATATAAAAGTATGGGTATATCTTGCAAGCCTCAAGAGTGGAGCGATGACAAACAGCGAGTAAAGGGTAAACGTGCCAATAGCCTCAACTCTATTATCACAAAGGAATTAGCCGATGCGCAGAATTATGTTTTGAGTTTGGAAGGCAAAGAGGACTATTCAGCCTCAACGATTATTTCCGATTTACAGAAAACAGCACCAACAAGGCTAACCTTATTTGCATTGTTTGAAGAACGAATTGAGTTTTTTAAGACTGAAAAGGGTAAATATAATACGGCTACAGGATATCGGACTTTACTTAACCGAATAAAGAAGTATACCAACGGTAAGGATTTAGAATTGTTTGAGGTGACAACAAATTGGCTTCGCTCGTTTGAAGAATACTTACGCTGCCATTATGTAGATAATTCTATCCGAAAGTTTTTTGACTGTTTCCAAGCTATCTTTAATTATGCCACAACCAAAGAATATATTAAAGAGACACCATTTACGACCTTTCAATTCAGTAAAAAACTGAATTGTCAAACAAGGAAAAGGGCACTAACTTTACAAGAAATGACATCTCTTATGGTATATTATTTTAATAGATATGGAAGATTGGGGATTGAAAATAATGATGTATATGGTGAGTTGTCTGAAAAGCAATATTGGGTTAATCAAAAGTTTAAGCCACGTGGAACCACTAAATTAACGACCATTAATGCAGAACAATTTTCGCTCGCATTATTCCTTTGTAGTTACCACTTTCAAGGTATGGCTCTTGTTGACCTTGCTAACTTAAAAAAGAAAGATTTGCGAATAGTTGAAATTACAGACAGTAAGAAGTTTATTAAAGATGCGGCTGAATTTGGATATGATTATGCGATTGATAAATTGAGGAAAAAATATTGTTATGAGATTATAACAACAAGGCAAAAGACTAATCACCCCACAAAGATTATCGTTGATGTAAATCTATTAATGCCATACCTGTATCCGTTTGGCTCATATATTGATGGAGAAAGGGGCTTGAGTGGGAATGAATTAGAGGATTATATATTTCCAATTTTTGATAGAGATAATGATACAGAAGATAAGAAGTTCAGCCGTATGGCATATATGAATTATCTTGTTAATGTCAATCTGAAACGTATTGCAAGGCGATTAAGACTTTCCGATGGTATAACATTCTATTGTGCTCGGCACAGCTATGCTTCCGCTTTGTATCATGCCAATGTTCCTATGGGGTTAATTGCACAAAACATGGGACGTAATCCTGCCGAAATTGAAACATATCTGAAGGAGTTTGATAATGAGAATATTTATAATGCAAATTTAAGATTGTATTTGTCGGAGCAACCCGAATATAGGTATATTATAGAGAAATCCCGTGATGAAGAAAGAAAGAGATTAAAAGAAGAAGGGAAATTGGGTATGTTAGAGATGCTTGAAGATATATGGGAAGGCTACGATGAAGAACCATTTATTTAATAATCTATGGAGTTGAGGCGGTGGACTCTTGAACCGAAAAAGCCAATATTACTATCTAATATAATGGATAAGCCTCATCAATTATCCATTGTATTATATATAACTTTCAGTATATTATTTGATTTGTTGGGAGACATAATTACCTGAATTTAAGCTCTGTAACTTGCCTCTTATTATGCTTAAAAATAATAAGCACAGTAAGAGGCATACTGTTAGCCATGTACGAAAAATTTTTTTTTCATTTTTTCCATAAAAAAAACTTACTAAGGTTGATATTTTTCCCATTGTTACTATATTTATATATATAAACTATTAAATATGAGACAATACAGAGAATTATCAGATTTGACAAAATCAAAGATTAGTCAGGCGATGAAAGGGAGAAGTAAATCAACAACACACAAGGAAGCTATAAGTAACAGTCTAAAGAATTATTGGAAAACAATACCGAATAAACCGACACAAAAAAGGTAGGCTAATTAACCTACCTTATGTTACCACTTCTCAAGGTGACAAAACTTGCTAAACAGCAAGCAAAATAAAAGCATATATAGTACATAAATGATTACATTCGACAAAATTAAAATTATAACAAAGATTGCATATGTTACAAATATAAATATCGATAAATTCATTATAATTAGTAAAGAAGGAAATATTCTTTATTATAGATATAAACAAGATAAACCTTACAACTTATTAGTTATGATTAACTACGAACATAATGAGTTAGTATTAGAGTTTACAGGTAAAATTTTACTTGATAAATATCCAAATCTTATCAACCAAAACAACATAAAAGACTGTCTATCGCAAATAAATAAGTTAGGGCTTTGTTATTTAGATATAGATGCCATAATTCATAATAGCGAGGTTGTAAAATGTGATGTAACAAAAGATGTTGAATTTGATTGCATAGACAGAATATTAAAAAACATAAGACCCAACATTGTAAACCACAATAAATGGAAAGATAAGCCCTATCGAGGGAAAGAAGGTATAGTATTGGGAAATATTGCTAAAACGCCAAAATATAAGAAGCGTCTGATAATATATGATAAAGGCAAGGAATTAAATTCCGCAGATAACAAAGAATTTTTGTTGGCCTGCACAAATTCAGAAGAAATACTATTATATTTCAAAAATAAAATACGCTTTGAGCTTAATCTTAACACAATGGAGCAAATAAGACTGTTACTGAATATTCCGAATAATAACCTTATGTCCGTTTTAAATTCATGCGGAAATCCTATTTTATCAGTAATTGATGAGGCTCTTGTCTATAGCGACTTTCAGGAGTCACCTATGACTTTAAGGGATTATGAACATAGCCTCCTGCTTAAAGAATGTAACTATGATTTGAGTGCCGTTGAAGCTAAAATCAGGACATTAGTGCATATTCCGGAGCATACCCGTTCACATTCCGGTAGCTTATAAAGCATAAAAAT
>ERZ809194.575-NODE-575-length-19645-cov-6.390863_pt1 | contig 19645 bp, 17 predicted proteins | sample MGYA00520517_ERZ809194 | MGnify/ENA primary metagenome ERZ809194 (study PRJEB31570, sample SAMEA3213003) | Homo sapiens | biome: human-gut; feature: human gut; material: fecal | place: Sweden | collected 2011 ... | reverse complement strand
GTCGGTTTCGGCTTTGGTGAGGTTTTCTTTGGGGTTGGAGATGGTGATGATTTTGGTGGTGCCTGCAGCGTTTTTAAAGACGAGTTGTAAAGATTTTTCCATGGTTGATTGCTCCTTTGTGTAATAATGATAAAAGTTCGGTAGAAGATAGCCTCTCCTTGGGGAGACAAGGTGAATTGCCAGCAGGGCAAGAGAGGGCGCCCTGGGGCGGGTGCCGAGCTTGTCGAGGCGGAGAGGGGATTCGCCAAGCCTAACGCTATTCGTAAGCGTGGAAACAGCAGTCCCCTCTCAGTCACCCTGGCGGGTGACAGCTCCCCCCGAGGGGAGCCTTTTTTTACGCTTCCGCCAGCTCACTCTTTTCGGTCAGCTCAATATCCTTATAAGGCTTCTCCATCAAGCCGCCGAGGGCAGTACCTGCCTCGTACACCTTGTCCAGTGCAGCGTCAGTCTTGATGCCGTTGAAGTTTTTCGCCTTATACTTGGTGGTGCCGTCGGCACCGGTGCCATCCTCAATGTTGATTACCAGAGTACGTTTTAAAATTTCCTGATTGATTTCTGCCATAGATTAAAACTCCTTTCGATGATGAAAAAATAATGGGTAGATGAGAGGCTCCCCTAGGGGGGAGCTGTCGCCGTAGGCGACTGAGAGGGGACTGCTGTCATTATGCTTAGCAATTAAACCCCTCTCCGTCATCGCTTCGCGATGCCACCTCTCCCCAAGGAGAGGCTTTTTTCTCGGCGCTAGGCGTTGCCCTTACGCCGCCAGCAGCTCAGGCTGCTCCACTTCCGCTTCATGTGGCTGCAGCAGCTTGTCCCTGAGCATACCGTGCAAATACGCCAGAGCCTTTTTTCGCAGCAGCACGCCTCCCGGGCGCAGGGCCCTCGTTTCCGGCATGCCTTTGAGCATGTACAAATCCCAGCGCATATCGGGATCACCTTGACCGGGACCATATTGGTCGCGACTGGCTGCTTCGGCATGCGTCAGAACTGTATCGTTATTGATTTCCAGCTCCAGCTCATGACACAGGATAGCGACTACTATCGCCATCTGTTCCACTTGAAGTTCAGTCGGTGGATATGCGCCAAACACAGGATTGCATTTGTAGGCAAGGATTGCATCCTTAGCGCAACAGAGAGTGACGCCAATGGAGCGACTGTTGCGACGCCAGGTGTGCGATTTATATTCGCGCAGCATGTTGCAGGTGAGATAAAGCTCGCCCTGCTCGCCAATGTTGATGTGGTAATCATCAAAAACCTGCTCGTAGGTTCCTGCCGTCCAATGCAGATAGATGTGAGTGATACCGCCTTTGGCATTCTTAGCTAAGATTCGCAGCTGTTCATGATTAATTCTGCGGGGATTTGTTACAAGCATATATCAAAAAGCTCCTTTGTATTTTTTCTCCCATGCGCTTACTTGCATATCCGGATTCTGCTTTGGGCAAGAGGCGGGAGCGTGTTGTTTTTGCCTCTCACTCTATTAATGGCTACGAAAGTGCGATTTTATACCCATCAGCAAAAAAATATTTTAAAAAATTTTTTATAATTTTTTTTGAGGCCATGGGTATAAAACAGGCAAAACATTGCCATTAGTATAATGAGTTTTCTTTTTTCTCTCTTTCTTTTTTATAATTTTTTCTTTCTGTCTTTATTTCTTTTGGCTGTGATAAAAACTACTAGCGTAAGCTAGTAGTAACCTTGTTCTTTAGAGTACTACCTAGAGGATAGACGTAAAGTACGGTAGAAGTAGAGCGTAAACAAAAAGCGTCCCGCCCACAGTAGGGCAGAACGCTTGTAATTTAAGCAAGGAGTAATTTTAATTTCTGCAGACCATTAGCACGATGCTTGAAGGCAGTCTTGCTGCTGCAGGCATATTTTTTACAGAAAACCCTGTGATCAAGGTCGTTCAGAACAAGCTCATTAACAGCATTAGTCTGTTCTTTACTCAGCTTAGCTGCCGAGAAAAGCTGATTCACCTCCATTCGTTCAAAAGCATCATCCTTGTCAGCAACTTCTTTAATCTGACAGGTATCGCTATCATCATCTGCATCCAGACAACAGTAATCCTTAACAGACTTTCTGCGAGTAATCTTCTGCAAAAGTCCGTAATGGACATGGTACTGCAATAGTCCGGGCAGATGCCCGAAGTCCCGTCCCTCATACTTCTTGATTTGCTCTAAAAAGATTAACCAGGCAGTATTGACGGCATCCTCACCCAAGGCTTCACGCACTTCGTAGCGATAGGCCTCCTTGTAGATTAAGGGTTTAAAGGCTGTACATAATACATTGATGGCCTCGCGGTCACCCTTTTGGGCGCTGTGCACCAGCTCTTTAAATTCTGTGAGAGTGAAGGTTGTTTTTTCCTCCGTGCATTCTTGCGGTTCGGTGCCTTCCGGCACGCAGCAGATTACCTGTTCGGTATTTTCCTGCTCAGGGCAGTTTTTTGTTGTTATGTTGTCCAGTTCCTTTCTGAGGCGGTCGCAATGCCGCGTATGGCAGAATTCTGTGCTGTACTGCATCAAGTCTTGATGGGGTTATTATAGCACAGAAAATTAGAAAAATTATAAAAGAGGACAGATGTGTCCGTTTTAGCCGTCAAAATAAATTTATGTAATACGCTATTCCCATATGGAGGCGATTACATGGATAAAGACAATGAACGTATTTTATTGGCCAACGTGATTGGTGAGTGTATTAAATCTCTGCAGCTTGACAAGAATATTAATCAGAAAGAGCTGGCGTTGCTGTCGGGAGTGTCGGAGCGTTCGCTGCGCAGGATTGAAAGGGGGCAGGTGAACGTGAATGTGTATGTGCTGAGGCAGCTGGTGATGGCGCTTGGTGAGGAGATGCCGGATTTTTGGAGGATTGTGGAGAAGAATATGGAGCTGATGGGAGAGGAGTTTCCGCATGTGCGCAAGAGGGTTGCGGATAAAGTGTTGAGGGATAATAAAAAATAATAAAATGGGTGGATATTTAATTACCAAGAATATTTATCAGATATACTTGAATTTTTCCCAAGAACATAGTACAATGTAAACGAACAACTTTTCTGTGAAATTACTGACAAAATAGTCATATATAATTAAATTCCCTATGTATAAATAGCAGTAGAATTTGTTATAATATTAAGATTAAGAAGTAATTCGGGAGAAGACTGAGAGTTGAATTTATTTAAAAACATGGGATTCTGTATCAAGGAAGTGCTGTATTATGAATGACAGAAATGGCATAAAATGGACTCGTGAAGAAACAATTTTAGCTTTAGACTTATACTTAAAGATACCATATAAGAAAATAACCAAAACAAACTTGGATGTTATAAAGTTGGCTGATCTTTTGGGGAGAACACCAGCTTCTGTCTACATGAAGGTATGTAATCTTGCAAGTAATGATCCGTTGATTAAAGCAAAAAATCAATCAGCATTATTGAACGGAAGCAAGTTAGATAAAGAGATTTTCAATGAATTTAGCTGTAATTTAGAAGATTTAGCTCTTAATGTAGCATATATTCTAAAGAATAACTATGCAAATGACCATTATTTACCAAACGTATTGGGTGAAATGCCTGACGGTTTATATAAAGATAACATTGTAAAACAACGCATAGGGCAAGTTTATTTCAGAAATGCAGTATTAAAAATTTATGGGAATAAATGCTGTGTTACTGGTATTGACGCGACAGAGCTTTTGATTGCAAGTCATATAAAACCATGGAAAGATAGCGATGAGCATACAGAACGCACAAATCCTTGCAACGGATTGTGTCTGAATGCTTTTCATGATAAGGCCTTTGATAAAGGTCTGATAACATTTGATTCTAATTTTAAAATGCTGATATCAAGCAAATTAGAGAATTGTTGTATGGATGATGATACGAAAAGATGGTTAAAGTCTTATAAGGGTGTGGCTTTGCATTTTCCTGAAAGTTTTGCTCCAGCAAGAGAATTTATGCAATATCATAACGATAAGATATTTTTAGGTTGATTAGCTTTTCTGAAAGCATTTGTTTTGTTGGAAAGTTAGCGATATGGAAGAAATTTTTATGAATGTCTATGATAGCAATACTTTTGTTGGTGCTTACGATATTGATTCTTTCTTAAAGCGTAAGTTTGGAGAAGGCAGTACCTTGTTCAACACCGCAAAAGCCTGCGCTCCTATTTTCAGACTCGAAGGAATGACAGACGAGTTAATGGACGAAGTAAACAGTCTTTTTGATGCCAAAGGCCACGCTGCCGTTCGCGACAGATGTGCGCTTATTTTGCAGCATTGCAAAGTTTCTTTTGTCGGTTATCCTGTGGCGAAAAAAGCAGGATGTGAAGCATTTGCCGAAAATCTTGAATTAGTTAATTCTGAATTGAAAATAGTCATTCCGCACATGCTCTATAATTATTTCTTTTTAGGATTTTCAGAGGTAGACTTAAACAAGGTTGTCGAAAGAGTAATACAAGACAATCCGGCTGGTTTAAAACGTCCTGAAATTAAGTATCCGTATATGGTGAAGAACTTTTTATACGCTGCTTATTGCGGTATGACGGCATCAACCTTATGGGACGGAAAGAGCAATGTTAATGGCGGTTTCATTACTGTTTGCAATAATGGTGATGTACTTGCTCATTACGCTTTGGAATCGGATGCATTTAAAACTTATTTGTACAATAACTGCTATTTAGAGTTTCCGTCTACCAGTCCCAACCATGGTAATTATGGAGTTGTTTATAAAGAATTCAGCAGATATTACTTTAGATTGAACTTCCAGATTCGTTATAAATAAGTTAAGGATGGCGAGTATATTCAATTATGGACAAGCTGACTAAGGAGCAACGCCATAAAAATATGCAGGCTATCCGCAGCAAGGACACCAAAATAGAAATCCTTCTGCGCAAGGCACTGTGGCACGAGGGCATCCGCTACCGCAAGAATTTTAAGGTGTGCAGCTGCCATCCGGATATCGTCATTACCAAGTACAAAATCGCAGTATTCTGTGACGGCGAATTCTGGCACGGAAAGAGTTTGGAGCGCTACGATGTGACGACCAACGTAAAATATTGGCACGAAAAAATCAGGCGTAATGTGGAGCGTGACCTTGAAAACACCATTGAACTGCGCGATAACGGCTGGATAGTGCTGCGCTTCTGGGAAACGGAAATTAAAAAGCACCTTGCCGACTGTGTGGCAGAGGTGCAGCGCTGCATTTACGCAAGAAGAAGAACAATTGCTATACGGCGAACACGTAACTGACGCGAGAAGAAGAAATGGCGCTCACGGCGAACGCGCAACTGACGCGAGAAGAAGAAGTGGCGCTGTACGGCGAACATATAAGACTAAAGGCGTTCTACCCAACTGCGGTAGAACGCCTTTTGCTTTAATGTTGTGTGTGCGTATCAGGCTTGCTCAGCTTGCTCTTCCTTCAGCTTCTCTACATCAGCGAGAGATAAATTTGTAAGCTCCGCAATATCCTCGAGAGAATAGCAGCCCTTGGCCAACATGCGCTTAGCAGTAGCGATATTGGCATTTGCTTCACCTTCAGCAAGACCTATTTCCTTGCCTTTGGCAATACCCACAGCTTCGCCCTCACGTCTTTCATCTAACAAACGTGCTTCCATAAGCATAAATTCTCGCCTCACTTTCGTATCGAGTTTCAGATAGCTGATTTCATCATCTATCTGCTTGGTAAAATCAGTAGTTACAATGTGGTTGTTTACATAATCATAAAAGCTTTTGATGTCTTGAGAAATAGCGCCATGCGTACCTTTGGTGTTCAAAATCATCGTGGTCGCTTCATCGGGAAGCTCCAGCTCCAGATTTTCCAGACAACGTTTTTTAAAGGTATAGACATAATTACCTTTTTCAAAGAAATCAAAAACGCAGATAAAAATGATAAATGTCGGTGGCAGCAGGTCATACGGCTGTCCCTTCTGCAGCAAATCAATATCAAGCAGCGCCTGATAATAGCGTGAACGCTTGGGCAGGACGTAGGTATCCGTATCGGGATTTTTATTGTTTTTCACCTGCATCTCCAGATTATAATGCGTGTTTTTATCATCCGCTACGATGATATCAAGGCGGATGCCGCGGCTGGTGTACTCAGGCTCAAGCGTCTTTTCTGCCTCAATGTAGTTAATGTCTGCAATTTCTATCTGCAGCAGCTCCTCCAGCAGATGCTTGCAGATACGCTTGCGCGACATAACCTTCTTGAAAATGAAGTCGCTTTGGATAGTCAGGTTTGCAAATTTTGTTGCCAGGTCTTGCATGGTTTTTCTCCTTTCATTTTAACACAGATAAAGTAAAAAATACATAAGCAGCGCAAAAACAAAAAAGAGCAGTACTCTGGCGATTAAAAATCGTCAGTTTGTACTACTCTTAGAATGTACCATATAAATATAAATGGCCTTGCTTAAGCTTCTGCAGAAAAGGTGCATCTGCAGGATATACTGCTTATTTAATTGTCCGCAGGTAAATGAGCCGGAGGCATAAGCTTACTTGCGGTTTTGAAGAACTTAGTTTAAGTGCACTTGAAATGGAAGGGAATGTCAAGGGAGCAGGGGGCACCTTGCCCGCAGCCCTTTTTTGCATGCGCTATTCCTCTGCCAAAAAATCATCCGTTTGGCAACAAACTTTTCACAAAAAATATGTATCACTATTTGTCAATAGCCCATATTTAGTGTATAATAAAGTAGAGAGTATGTGTGCGGACACAGTATCAAATTCAATTTCTACATTTGTACGGAAGAATGTAAAATAAAAAATGGAGGTGTATTTTTTTTGGGTAAATTTCAACATAAGGTCCAGATTATCCCGCTTGGTGGTTTGGGCGAAATTGGTAAAAATATGACGGTATTCCGTTACGGGGATGACATGATCCTGATTGATGCAGGCCTGATGTTCCCTGAAGACGATATGCTCGGCATTGACTTGGTTATTCCCGATATTACATATTTGGTTGAGAATAAAGATAAAATTAAGGGTATCTTTCTGACACATGGTCACGAGGACCATATCGGTGCGCTGCCCTATGTTATGAAACAAATTGATTGTCCCGTTTATGGTACCGCACTTACTCTGGGTATTTTACAAGGCCGCTTGAAGGAAAACGGTGTAGGCAACGAAACCCTGCACGTAGTAAAACCCGGTGACAAGATTAACACCGGTGCCTTTAAGCTCGATTTCATCCGCGTAAACCACAGCATTCCCGACGCTGTTGCTATCGCGATTACTACTCCTATCGGTGTTATTATCCACACCGGTGACTTCAAAATCGACCACACTCCTGTTGACGGACAGGTTATGGAATTCAATAAATTTGCCGAATACGGCGACCGCGGTGTACTGTGCCTGCTGGCAGACAGCACCAACGCCGAGCGCCCGGGCTTCACTCCCAGCGAAAAAATGGTAGGCCAGACCTTTGACGAGGAGTTCCGCTATGCTAAGCATCGTATTATTGTAGCAACCTTCTCCTCTAACGTACATCGTATCCAACAGGTTATTGATACTGCTGTGAAGTATGACCGTAAGGTAGCAGTTATCGGCCGCAGCATGGTGAATGTTGTAAATATCGCCAAGGAGCTGGGTTACCTGAAGGTTCCCGAGGGCGTGCTGATTGATATTGACGAAACTCATAACTATACGCCGGAAAAGGTTGTTATTATCACCACCGGCAGTCAGGGCGAGCCGATGAGCGCGCTCACTCGTATGGCTATGAATGACCATAAAAAGGTTGATATTATGCCCGGTGATACAGTAATTATTTCTGCTACACCTATTCCGGGCAACGAAAAGCTTGTTTCCCGTACTATCGACCATCTGTACAAGCTGGGTGCGGACGTTATCTATGAAAAGAGCAACGGTGTCCACGTTTCCGGCCACGCCAGCCAGGAGGAAATCAAGATGATGCACAATCTGGTGCGTCCGCGTTTCTTCATGCCTGTGCATGGTGAATACCGTCACCTGGTTAAGCATGCTAACTTGGCTAAATCCCTTGGCATGCCGGCAGACCACATTGTTATCGGTGAAAACGGCAGTGTTATCGAGCTGACCAAGAGCAGCATTACCATTAGCGGCAAGGTGCCTGCAGGCAAGGTGCTGGTTGACGGCTTGGGTGTCGGCGACGTAGGCAACATCGTACTGCGCGACCGCCGTCAGCTCTCTCAGGACGGTATCATGATTGTTGTTGTAACCGTCGACAAGGAATCCTGCCATGTGGTTTCCGGTCCGGATATCGTTTCCCGCGGCTTTGTTTATGTGCGCGAGGCCGAGGACCTGATGGATGAAGCACGCGATAAGGTGCAGGCTGCATTGGATCGCTGCGAGGAAAACAATGTTTCCGAATGGTCGGCAATCAAGTCCACTGTCCGTGATTCTCTGGGACGCTTCCTGTTCGAAAGAACCCGCCGCCGTCCGATGATTCTGCCGATTATCATGGAGATTTGATAGTGATTAGTGGATAGTGATTAGTTATTAGTGATTAGTTTTTGGTGAGCGGTTGTCAGAAGTCAGCTGATAAAGGATGACTGCCGGCAGCTGCAAATTTAGGAGTTGTCTTATCTTGCGCAAGGAAAGAAGAAGGAAGCAACAGAATAGAAGCTACTCGCGCCCTGTCGGCGTTGTCTGCCTGCTTATGGGTCTGCTGTTTGCAGCCGCTCTTCTTATGACGGCTGAGGACGGCGTAATGCATTATGCTTATCTGGTGGAGCAGCATCTGCTGGGTAAGGGTATCTTTTTGCTGCCTTTGGCTTTCTTTGCTGCGTCCTTTGCTTTGCTTAAAGGACAATTTGGTGTTTTTAACAAGAGAACATTAATTTTTACTTTGGTGACGCTGTGCCTTACAGGCACAGCTCATCATGTTTTTGTGCCTGTTGGCTCTGAGCTGGAGCCTTCGCTGATAGCGGAGGGCGGCGGTCTTATAGGCGGCCTTTTGCTGAAGCTGCTGCGTTCCTTTGCCGGTGATGTGACTGTTTATATTATTCTTGCCTTAGGCTGGCTGTGGCTGCTGGGCCTGGTGCTGCCGCTGCGCAAATGGTGGGAGCTGTGGCAGGATTATCTGACCTCCGACGAAATTACGCTGGTGCGCCCTGATGACAAGGTGAGGGAGGAGCGCAAGCGTCCCGAGATTGTGCCCAGGACCGTGTTCAAGCGCAAGAGTGCCGCGCCTCAACAGCATGCCGCTCCCGCGGATAATGTTATCAGCAACTATACCAGCCCCGAATTTGATGCCTTCAACGAGGGCGTGCAGAAGAAAAGTGCCTTCAGAAGCATTTTAGGCTTTACCAAAAACAAGAGTGTTTACGAAAAATCACCTTTAAAAGAGGAAATAGAGCGTGACCCGGTGCAGCTGCCCGAATGGGAGCAGTCCAAGCCCGAGGTCATTGTAAGACCGATTATCAATTATGACGATGATTACGAGCCGGACAGCCGCTTTCTGGATGATGCGGAGCCGCCGGCTGCCGAACCCGAGCCGGAGCCGGAGCGTCCTGCTTCCGTAATCCGCAATACCTATCGCGAGGAGCAGGTACCAACGTTTGCAGTGCCTGCCAAGGAAGAGCCGCAGCCTGAGCCTGAACCGGAGAAGCCGGCCGTAACGATTTTTGACAGTGCAGATAAAATTGCCGCAGCGGCGCCTGCTCAGCAGTCCGCAGCATATGAACCTGAAGCGCAGGCCGCAAGCAGCTATCAGCTGCCCCCGCTGGAGATTCTCGATACGCCGAAGGCCAGTGACCCGTCCACCTATCAGAAGGACATCATGGATCAATGTGCGGTGCTGGAGCAGACTTTGGCAGACTTCAAGGTGCGCGCCAGAGTTGTTGCCGTAACACGCGGACCGTCGGTTACCCGCTTTGAGCTGGAGCCTGCGGCAGGTGTGAAGGTAAGCTCGGTGGTGAACCTTGCGGATGATATTGCCCTGCGTCTGGCTGCTCCCGGTGTGCGTATCGAAGCGCCGATTCCCGGCAAATCCGCCATCGGCATCGAAGCGCCGAACACGAAGAACGATCCCGTGTGCTTCCGTGAGGTTGTGGAGGCAGGCAGTGTGCGCAATGCCAAGGAGCATCTGTGCATCGGTCTGGGCAAGGATATCAGCGGTGATATTATTTCCGCCGACCTTGCGAAAATGCCGCATCTTTTGGTGGCAGGCTCCACAGGCTCCGGTAAATCGGTGTGCATCAATACGATTATCGCCGGTCTTTTGTACCGTGCTACACCGGACGAGGTTAAACTGATTCTTGTCGACCCTAAGGTCGTAGAATTGTCTAATTACAACGGTATTCCGCATCTGCTGACACCGGTTGTCACCGAGCCGAAAAAGGCAGCCAGCGCGCTGCATTGGGCGGTAGCGGAAATGGAGCGCCGTTATAAGGCGTTTGCCGACAGCCGTGTGCGTGACATCAAAACCTATAACGCGCAGGCCGACGAAAAGATGCCCTATATCGTAATTATCATCGACGAGTTGTCAGACCTGATGATGGTAGCCAAGGTTGATGTGGAGGATGCTATCCTGCGCCTGGCACAGAAGGCCCGCGCTGCCGGTATCCATCTGATTTTGGCAACCCAGCGTCCGTCCGTAGATGTTATTACAGGCATCGTCAAGGCGAATATTCCTTCACGTATTGCTTTCGCCGTATCCTCGCAGACAGATTCGCGCACCATTATTGATATGGGCGGTGCCGAAAAGCTGCTGGGCAAGGGCGATATGCTCTTTTACCCCATGGGCTACAACAAGCCTGTGCGTGTGCAGGGTGCCTTCGTCAGCGATGATGAGCTGAATAAAATAGTAGATTTCATTATCAAGCAGTCCATTCCTGTAAATTACAGCGAAGAAGTAACAGAGCAGGAGCTGGAATGTGATAATAAAGGCCATAATGCCGAGGATGCAGGCTCCAATGCGCCTGCAGAGGATGAGCTTTTTGAGGATGCCCTGAGCCTTGTGCTGGATATGGGGCAGGCATCAAGCTCCATGCTGCAGCGACGCTTCCGCATAGGCTATACGCGTGCGGCGCGTCTGGTAGATACTATGGAGGAGCTGGGCATTGTCGGTCAATCCGTAGGCAGCAAGCCACGAGAGGTTATAATGTCGCGTAAGGAAGCAGAGGAACGCTTCCTGCGCCGTGAATAAGCGGAGGTGCAGGCGAAATGGATGATAAGGAAAAGACTGTCGGCGCAATTTTGAAAGAAGCAAGACTGGCCAAGGGTATTTCCCTGGCTGATGCCGAAAAGGCTACCAGTATCCGCAGCCGTTATCTGCAGGCTGTAGAAAATGACGAATATGACAAGACTCCAGGCGAGGTTTTCCTGAAGGGAATAATCCGTAACTACGGTAATTATCTGGGACTGAACGGTCCGGAGCTTGTTAATGAATATAAAGCAAGTGCTGCCGGTATGGCGGCAGAGGCTGTACGCAGCCAGGGTATCAGCGAGGTGGAAAAAGTCCGCCTCAATATACAGCTGAAGGATAAGCGTGATATCGGCAGCGGTACAGGCCGCTTTGAAATGCCGGGCTTGCCGAAGCTGCCAATGAAGCAGTGTCTGGCAGGCTTAGCAGCGGTAGCGGTGCTCACGGCAGGCTATTTTGCTATTCCCGCTACCATTAACTATTTTAAAAATATGCCTAAGGAAGAGGCAAAGCAGACCGAGCAGGTTAAGCCAGAAGCTAAAGCACCTGCAGTGCTGGACAAGGTTACCGTTGACCTGGAGGCCGAGGGTGACTGCTGGCTGGAGGCAAGTGCCGACGGCAAGGAGCTTTTTGCCGGCATTCTGCATGCTAAGGAAAGCAAGCATTTTGAGGCTAAGGATAAGCTGATTGTCAAATACGGCAACATCGGCGTTGTACGCATTAAGGTGAACGGCGAGGCTGTTGACCTGAAGGGCGAGCATGGCGTGGCCGTCAAGACCTATCTGCGCAACGCTCCCGCACAGCCTGCAGCCGCAGCTAAGGCAGAGGAGGCTGCACCGAAGTCCGAGCCTGAAACCAAGGCCGCACCTGCTGCCGCAGTAGAGGAAGCAGCACCGCAGCCGGCTGCAGCCGCACCTGCGCCGAAGGCAGAGGAACCGAAGCCGCAGGCTGAGGTTAAGCCGGCTGAGCCGCAGCAGCCACAGGCTGCCGGCGAAGCGAAGGCCGATAAGAAGAAATAATAATTTGTTCAGGAGTTTTTCATGAAACAGTTTTTACCGATTTCCGCTCAGGAAATTGCCGAGCGTGGCTGGGAGCAGCTTGACTTTCTGTTTATCAGCGGCGATGCCTATGTAGACCACCCCTCCTTCGGTCCGGCAGTAATCTGCCGTGTGCTGGAGGCGCAGGGCTACAAGGTAGCTATGCTGTGCCAGCCGCGTTGGGATAAAGCAGAATATATGGCAGAGCTGGGCAAGCCGCGACTGGGCGTGCTTATTTCCGGCGGCAACCTTGACTCCATGCTGTGCCGTTATACGGCAGCCAAAAATGAGCGTTCTGTCGACAAATATACCGCAGGCGGTGCGGTGGGACAGCGTCCCGACCATGCTACGGCCGTTTATGCGCAGCTCGTCAAGCAGCTATGGCCCGATATGCCTGTAATTATCGGCGGTATTGAAGCCAGCCTGCGCCGTTTTGTGCATTTCGACTACTGGGAAAACAAGCTGCTGCCTTCTATTCTGGAGTCTAGCGGTGCGGACCTTTTGGTTTACGGCATGGGCGAAAAGCAGATTATGGAAATTGCCGACTATCTGGCAGGCGGTGCCAGCGCTGAGGATTTGCATTATATCCGCGGTACGGCGTATCTGTCTGACAGTTTGCCCGATGATGAATATGTGGAGCTTCCGGGCTGGAAGGCTATCAAGGACGACCGCAAGGAATTTGCCAGAGCCTTTAAGCTGCAGAGCAAGGAGCAGGACCCGTTTTATGGCAAAATCGTAGTCCAAAAGGGACAGAAGAAATATATCGTACAGAATCCGAACATCTTCCCGCTGACGATGGAGGAGATGGACGCTATCTACGATTTGCCGTATATGCGTCAGTGGCACCCGAGCTACGACGCCAAGGGCGGCGTAGCAGCGCTGGAGGAGGTTCAGTTCAGCCTGGTAAGCAGCAGAGGCTGCTTCGGCAGCTGTTCCTTCTGCGCTATTCATGCGCATCAGGGACGTATCATTCAGGCGCGCAGCCATGAATCTATTCTGCGTGAAGCAAAGATTCTGACGCAGCTTCCCGGCTTCAAGGGTTATATCCATGACGTCGGCGGCCCTACGGCCAACTTCCGCCATCCTTCCTGTGCCAAGCAGCTGAAATACGGCGTGTGCAAGGACAGGCAGTGCCTGTTTCCCAAGCCGTGCCCCAATATTGATGCCGACCACAGCGATTATATAGCTCTGCTGCGCAAGCTGCGTGCTTTACCGGGAGTCAAGAAGGTGTTTATCCGCAGCGGTATCCGTTATGATTATCTGCTGGCGGATAAAAAGCAGGAATTTCTGGACGAGCTGTGCCGTTATCACATCAGCGGTCTGCTGAAGGTAGCGCCCGAGCATATCGCGCCGCAGGTTCTGGCGCGTATGGGCAAGCCCGGCAAGGAAGTTTATCTGAAGTTTATGCGCATGTTTACGCAAAAAAATAAAGAAATCGGCCTGCCGCAATATCTGGTGCCGTACTTTATTTCCAGCCATCCGGGCTGCACGCTGAACAATGCCATTGAGCTGGCAGAGTTTTTGCGTGACATCAAGCACAATCCGGAGCAGGTGCAGGACTTTATTCCTACTCCCGGCAGTGCGGCGACGGCGATGTATTATTCCGGCATCGACCCGGAAAGCGGCGAAACCGTATTTGTGGCCCGCAATCCGCATGATAAGGCAATGCAGCGTGCGCTGATGCAGTACCGTACTCCGCGTAACCGCAAGCTGGTGCTGGAGGCGCTGCAGAAGGCAGGACGCATGGACCTCGTGGGCAGCGGACATAAATGCCTGCTGTATACGGAGCAGGAACAGCGCGGCGGAGTGCGTGGCGCGAAGCGTGATGCTTCTCGCGGCCCGAAACGTAATGCAACGGGCATTGGAGCGCGTAATGCAACGCGCAGTACCGCTTCAGGCAGTGCCGGTGGAAAAAGGCGTGAGGATAAGCGCCGCAGATAGTAACGGAGGGATGAGATGATCCGTTGTATCTTTTTAGTGCTGATATTGGCCGGAATACTGACGGGAGGCTGCGGTGAGCAGCCTGCTCCTGTACAGAACGCAGGGGCAAAAACCGTTATCCTGTATTCCGAGCTTGATAATAAATTTACTGAAAATCTGGTGGATGCCTTCAACAAGGAGCAGAAGGCTAAGCTGCAGCTGAAGGCTGTTTACGAGCTGAAGCCCGGCGGGGAGCTGCCGGACGTTGTGCTGGCCGAGCAGCGCACGCTTGCCGGCCTGAAGCGTCAGGGAAGGCTGAAGCCTGTGGCCTTTGCCGATGGCGACAGACTGCCGCAGAAGTTCCGTGATGCGGATTTAAGCTGGTACGGCGTTTTCTATGATCCGATAGTTTTTCTGGTCAACCAGCAGTACGCCCGTACTGTCGGCCAGGCAAATATCTGCAGCTGGCAGGATTTGGCAGGGAAAGAACAGCTGCGCATTGCTCTGGAAAATTTATCCGACAGCAACAGCACGCAAAACTTTCTGGCAGGTCTGGCAGACCGCTTCGGCGAGGATGAATCGCTGGAGTATTTAGGCAATATCAACCGCTTTATCGGGCAATATTCCAAGTTTCCCTTTACACCTGTGCGCATGGCGGCGGTAGGTGATGCGGATGTGGCTATTACCAGACAAAGCTACGTGTTTAAATATCTGGAAAATAAATTTCCCGCTTATGTTGTCTATCCCAAGGAAGGCACGCCGGTCAATCTTTTCTGCGTAGGCCTGTTTAAGAATACTACAGATGATTTGCAGGGACTGAAGGTTATGGAATGGCTTTTGACAAGCGAGCAGGTGCAGGCGATAGCACAGGAAAATGCTACAGGCTATCTGTTTCTGTTCCTGCGCGGCTTTGATGAGGCTGCCGCCGATGGCGATAAAATCTGGCTCAACAGCAGTTATCTGGAGCCTGTTAAGCAGGATGGCCTGACAAATAAGTGGCTGAGTAAGGTTAGATTCAGTAAATAGTTGTTAGTGGCTGGTGATTAGTCATCAGTGAATAGTGAATTAGATTATAATGATTTATGCTCTTGCTTGCTGTCCCGACGGCTTGGGTGAGGGCAGCAGGTTTTGGAGGTAAAGAATGAAAATAGGTATGGTCAGCCTCGGCTGTCCCAAAAATCTGGTAGATTCTGAAGTTATGCTGGGTATTATCAAGGATAAGCAGCTGGAGATTACCAATGATCCCGCAGATGCCGAACTGATTATTGTTAATACCTGCGGTTTTATCGAAAGTGCGAAGGAGGAATCCATCAGCACAATTTTACAAATGGCGCAATATAAGGAGGAGGGCAGCTGCAAATATCTGATTATGACAGGCTGCCTCGGCCAGCGTTATGCAGACGAGCTTTTCGAAAGCATGCCTGAGGTTGACGCTATCGTCGGCACCGACAGCTTTACCGATATCGGCTGGGTTATCGACCAGGTGCTGGCAGGCAAGCGCGTAAAGCATCTGCAGAAGCTGGAAAGCAAAAATGTACAGACTCCACCCAGAATGCTGACTACGCCTGATTACATGGCGTATCTGAAAATTGCCGAGGGCTGCGACAACTGCTGCTCCTACTGCATTATTCCGCAGCTGCGCGGTCCCTACACCAGCCGTCCTTATGATGAGGTTATGGCAGAGGCAAGAAGCCTTGCTGCTCACGGCGTCAAGGAGCTGATTGTAGTTGCGCAGGACACTACCCGCTACGGCGAGGACCTCACCGGCAAGCTGCTTTTGCCGCAGCTGCTGCGTGACCTCAACGAGCTGGAGGGCATCGAGTGGATCCGCGTTATGTACCTGTATCCCAACAACTTTACGGACGATTTGATTGCAGCCTTCGCCGAATGCGACAAGGTGTGCAAGTATATTGATATTCCTCTGCAGCATGCCAGCGACAGACTGCTGGAAAGCATGAACCGTTACGATACACGTGCGCAGGTAGAAGAACTTCTGGCCAAGCTGCGTGAGCGTATTCCGGGCATTACTATCCGCACTACCTTCATCGTGGGCTTCCCCGGTGAAACCGACGAGGATTTTGCGGAGCTGATGGACTTTGTTGAAAAGCAGCGCTTTGAAAACGCAGGCGTGTTCCAGTATTCCCAAGAGGAGGGTACTGTGGCCGGCGCTATGGAAAACCAGATTGAGCCTGAGGTTAAGGAAAACCGCTATCATGAGCTGATGGCGCTGCAGGCAGGTATTTCCGAAGAAATCCATCAGGAGCGCGAGGATGAGGAGCTGGACGTTATCGTCGAAGGCTTTGATGAAGAAAACCCCGCTCTTGCGGTAGGACGTTCCTATCACGAGGCACCTGATATCGACGGCAACATCTTTATCGAAAATGCCGCCGAGCTGGAGGTAGGCCAGATGGTAAGAGTGCGTATTCTGCAAGGCTTTACCTATGAAATGGTGGCAGAGCTGGTTTAACGTTGCTGTATGAGTCAAAATAACCGGTGAGAGGGTGACAGCAGGATGAAGGTTGAAATCATTACTACCGGGACGGAGCTGCTGCTGGGTGAAATTTTAAACACCAATGTGCAGTATTTATCCCGCAAGCTGAATAATATAGGCTTTGATGTTTTATATCACACTACGGTCGGAGATAATCCGGAGCGTATGCGCGCAGTGCTGGAGCAGGCCATGCAGCGCGCCGATATCATCATTACCAGCGGCGGTCTGGGACCGACGCGCGGTGATATTACCAAGGAGATAGTGATGGAGGTTTGTCATACTGAAGGCTATCTCGATTTGGATACGTGGGGACGCATAGATGCATATTTTGCCAAGAAGGGACTTTGCCCTTCGCAAAATAACGAGAAGCAGGCGTATGTGCCCATCGGGGCCGAGGTACTGCAGAACGATGTGGGTACCGCTCCCGGACTGTGGCTGGAATATAAGGACAAAATCTTCATTATGCTGCCCGGACCTCCGAGCGAGCTTACGGATGTGTGCGAAAAGCAGCTGCTGCCGCGAATGCTACAGCGCTTCAGCAAGCACGGCATTATCATGTCGCGCACCTTGCATCTGCGCGGTATCGGCGAATCTATGGTGGCTGCCAAGCTCGACGAGCTGATTATGGCGCAGACCAATCCGACGATTGCGCTTTATGCCCGCTACGGTGAAATTCTCATCAGGCTTACGGCGAAGGCTGCCAATGATAAAGAGGCAGTCAAGCTGCTCGACGCTATGGAAGCCAAGGTACGCAAGAGCGTTGATAATTATATATACGGTGTGGATGATGCCACTCTGGCGGCCTGCTTAGGGCAGGAGCTGCTGAAGCAGGGCAAAACTATTGCCTTTGCGGAATCCTGCAGCGGCGGTCTTGCCAGCAGCCTGGTTACGGATGTGCCGGGCAGCAGTGAATATCTGCTGGGAAGCATCGTCAGCTACACTAACATGGCTAAGCAGAAGCTGCTTAATGTGCAGGCAGATACGCTGGCCAAATACGGCGCTGTCAGCCGTGAAACCGCCTGCGAAATGGCGCTGGGCGTACGCAAGCAGCTGGGCAGTGATTATGGTGTGAGCATTACGGGCAACGCCGGACCGGGAGCCAGCGAGGGCAAACCGGTAGGCCTTGTATATATTGCCGTTGCCACTGACAACGTGGTATATTGCCAGGAGCACCGTTTTATGTCTACAAGAACAGAAAATAAGCTGAGAATAGCTCAGACAGCTATTTCCATGGCTATTGATAAATTATTAGAAGAAAAAAACAATACGGAGGATAAACATTAATGACTATTCAAAAAGAGATGTTCGGCAGCTTAGAGCTGGACAAAAAAATTGTAACCGCCCTGACTGACATGGGCTTCGAAGAGCCTTCTCCAATTCAGGCCGCTACTATTCCCCTGGTGCTCGAAGGTAACGACGTTATCGGCCAGGCACAGACCGGTACCGGCAAGACCGCTGCCTTCGGTATTCCTCTGGTGCAGGCAATTACCGACTTCAAGCATATTCAGGCGCTGATTATGACTCCGACCCGTGAGCTGGCTATTCAGGTTGCGGAAGAAGTAGGCAAAATCGGCCGTACCCGCCGCGTGCGTGCGCTGCCTGTTTACGGCGCCCAGCCGATTGAACGCCAGATCCGTGCGCTGCGCAACAATGTGCAGATTGTTATCGGTACCCCGGGCCGTTTGATTGACCATATCAACCGCGGCACTATCCGTCTGGACCATATCAAATTCCTGGTACTGGACGAGGCTGACGAAATGCTGGATATGGGCTTTGTTGATGATATCGAAGAAATTATGCGCAGCCTGCCGGTTGAACGCCAGACTCTGCTGTTCTCCGCAACCATGCCTCGTCCGATTCTGAGCCTGACCAAGAAGTACATGAAGGCGCCGAAGAATGTAACCATTTCCAAGGAAGAGCTGACTGTGCCTCTGATTGAGCAATACTATTTCGAAACCAAGGATAAGATTGAAGGCCTGTGCCGTCTGTTGGACGCAGAAATCGACGGCAAGCTGATTATCTTCTGCCGTACCAAAAAGGGTGTTGACGACCTGTCTATCGCACTTTCCAGCCGTGGCTACATGGCTGAGGGCCTGCATGGTGACCTGAGCCAGAACCAGCGTGACCGCGTAATGAAGAAATTCCGCGAGGGTGCTGTCGATGTGCTTATTGCTACCGACGTTGCTGCCCGCGGTATCGACGTTGACAACATCACCCACGTTATCAACTTTGATATTCCGCAGGATCCGGAAAGCTACGTTCACCGCATCGGCCGCACCGGTCGTGCAGGCAACACCGGCGTAGCTATGACCTTCATCACTCCGCGTGAGTTCCGTCAGCTGAAGCTGATTGAGCGTACCGTCAAGACTAAAATCCAACGCCGTCAGCTGCCGACTGCTGCTAACGTTATCGAGCGTCAGCGCGACCAAATTATCAGCAAGATGCAGACTGTGCTGGAGCTGAACGCATATCATGACTATATGCCGATTGCCGAAAGCCTGTTGGATGATTACAGTGCGGAAGAAGTTGCTGCCGCAGCTCTGAAGCTGATGCAGGAGGGCATTAAGGCTCTGGAGGCTCCGCAGGAGGATATCCTGTCCAAGGACCTGCGCAACACCGGCGGCCGTCCCGGCATGGTGCGCCTGTTCATCAACATCGGCCGCAGCCAGAAGATTATGGTTAAGGATATTGTCAGCACCATTGCTATCGAAGCAGACATTCCGGCGCGTGATATCGGCCTGATCAATATCTATGATAAGTTCACCTTTGTTGAAGTACCGGAAGATGTAGCCGAAAAGGTTATCGGTGCGATGAACAAGAACTTTATCAAGGGGTATAAGGTTAATATTGAGCCTGCTAAGGCAAGAAGATAATAACAAGGGCGACCGAGCCTCTCCTCTGGGAGACAAGGTGAATTGCCGGCAGGGCAAGAAAAGCCTCTCCTATGGGAGAGGTGGCATCGCGCAGCGATGACGGAGAGGGGTTCTGCCTAAAGCAACGTTTCTGTCAAGCCCCTCTCAGTCGCCCTGACGGGCGCCAGCTCCCCCCAAGGGGAGCCTTTCAATAAGCAAATTGCTAAGCTACTCCCCAAGGGGAGCC
>ERZ809194.547-NODE-547-length-20443-cov-7.457083_pt1 | contig 20443 bp, 11 predicted proteins | sample MGYA00520517_ERZ809194 | MGnify/ENA primary metagenome ERZ809194 (study PRJEB31570, sample SAMEA3213003) | Homo sapiens | biome: human-gut; feature: human gut; material: fecal | place: Sweden | collected 2011 ... | reverse complement strand
AATATTTGCGAGATTACCAACTTTTATAAGCTATATCTTATCCCGAACTCACGTACTTCCTTGGCATTCGTCTTCTTCCTTGCTACTCAATCAAAAGAATAACGGTTACTCCAACCTTCGCCAATCAGCTAAGTCTGCTTATGGACAAGTCATCGGGCGGACGGTTGGAGATAACTGTATCTGCAGCATCTTCCGACACTTGCAGGACAAACGTGTTGCCACACAAGATAACGACAGTAAGAGCAAGCTGTGACGCTTCAATCCCAATTCCGTCTGGCGGCTTCCGGCTTGCCGGAAAAGAGGCTGTTTTAAGCCCCGAACGGGGTGAAAAACTGACCGGGAAGCATAATACCCCGGATTTTTCAGCAGAAAACCGGGACAGACCGCAAAAAGCGGCAGCAAGCTGTGAAATGATGGAAGATTTTTCGTGGAAATTTCAAAAACGACGGTGTCTAATGGCTTAAAAAATGCTTCTGCTAATTGAAAAAGTCAACATAAAAATCATGGAAATTCTCAAAAAACGACCAACGCTTTTTGCATCACGAACATTTTTCTTGAAGCCCATGGTATCGAATCTGAACAAAAGTAAGTACTGACAAGACCAATGTTGAGCACATACTTCTTCAGCACTTTTCAACAAAAATCATTCTCCGTATTACGAGTCTTGGCCAACAATACGTCGAAATAATCTCCATGTTTGACGTCTAAGCATCTTCATTAAGAACGGCTCATCAATCATTGACTTTCTATCAGCATACGCATAGTTTTACTGTTATAATATAATCAGTCCTTTGTCCAAATGAAGTTCTCTAAAACACAGATAACCATCGAAGAAATAGGACTAATCATATTTATTCATTTTTGGAGGATACTTGCCTAATATTATTATCATATGATTGAATCTTATCATATACTTCTTGTGAGATATTCAAAGACTCTGATTCTTTAATTTGTTTCAATTCATTTATCTTATCTACAATCAGTTTCCTGACGTCTCCTCTCTTCTTTATATAAAGAGTATTTGCCTCCAATTGATTCAATAATTCGTTCAATGCTTTATATGACGCAACCAAAGTTTCCTGTGAAATTATAACTGAATTGACATCAGCTTCAATAGAGAGTAGTTCTTGTAATTGTTTATATTCATGTTCAAGATTTGCGTCAATCTTGGCCTGAACAGGTCCTTGATCTTCAAATTCGATACCCTCATAGTTATTCATTTCATAGATTTGCCAGAAGTTGCGCACCCTTTTTATATTCGTCAAATTATCTAATTTCTCATCGAATAAGAATTCTTTGATTAATTCTTCGCTAGCAAATATTTGTTTCCAGAATGGGTAGCAAGTTATGTTGTTCCAATCCGGTGATGACGAAGTCGCTCCAAGAACGACAAAATCATTTATGAATTCCTCTGGTTTATTTTCGATAGCTTTCAAAATCATCTTACAAGCTTCTGCGTCAAGAGTGACTTTTTTACTATTGGGGTCGATTGAAGATATGCAAGCTCTTAAAATATTTTTGTGTAAGGCTGTATACCCAGGTTCGTGTGTAATCAAATCTCGAAGCGACTTTTTAAGGATGTCCATCAATTCACTATCTGCGAATATTAACTCTGTCCTTAACTCTCCACTCTTATAAGCCCATAGTTGTTGCTTTGCAATCTCATACGGATATTCGGGATAAACTCCTGTCAATCGCTGAGAAAGTATAGACTTATATTCGTCTATTTTTATATTAAATTTTTCACATAACTTATCGGAGACCCTTTTTTCAAGCAGAATTCCGACACTAATTGTAGAGTTAAATGTCTCATTGTAATGTGCGCTTATATGAAGATATATATCGACATACCTGATTACATTATCCCAACTTGACAATGATAACGCATTTAAAGAACCAAGATACTCATGCAGCTCGTTCCACTTTTTATTATCAATGATTTCCTTGATGATGGCAATATAATCAATACTCTCATCAAAGAGCGAGTCTAATTTATTTATGCTAAGATGTTCAAAGAGATGCTCGTGAAAGTATATAGAGAAAGCGCCAATAGAATTAATTGATCTATAGGAGTAGTTCCCATCAGATGGGAATAAAACACTTAAAATATCTTGAGATTTATATTCCTTATCAATTCCGTTAATCGTAATTTTTCGTTCAAAATTTGTCTCACTATCTTTATGAGAATTTTGTTCATACAATTTTCTATATTCATTCGGATATCTATACCTCACTAACTCTATAAGTAGAAAGTCTCGTACTTTAATCTCTTTATATATTCTTTTGATGGCAGGTCTTACTAAGTTGATATAGCGTTTTATATCCCGTAGATTATGGAGATATGCCTGAAAAAGCGAAGAATTTGCTCTAACCACATTTCTAATTTCATCTTCCTCATCCTTGGAAAAACCTTGATTTTGAATCAAGTGCTCTATTAAGAATTTAAGCATCAAATTCGGCGACCTCAATGGGAGTGTACGTTCATAAGTGAAAAATTTATCAGAATAAGTATTGCATTCATCTAAGCTTATAAGAGAATGAATGCTATCCTTATCATAAGCACTGATAAAAATTAGGTTATCGAAAGATGCATTTCCATCTATCAATTTTAAAACTTCAATAATTTCATCTTTCATTAAACGGTCTAAATCTTCAATGATTACAATGACACGTTTGCCGAGTTGCTTTATCGCCTGATTGATTTTCTCTTTTTCATCTTCACGATTGAACAGCTCAGTCATGCTTAACAGAGCCGACAGATAATTATTATCAGCTATAACATCGATTACTTTAAGATAGTCGTTAAAAGATCTTTTAAATCTTGAGTCAAATTTGCTCAGTTCAGAGAAAAGAGTCTCAAAAAATGATGCTTGTATCGAATCATTGTTCGCATAACGGGGGTTAAAGCGTACTAATATATAGCCATCCTTATTTGTAATAAATTTTTCTGCCAACAAATTAATAAATGATGATTTTCCATCACCCCATCGTGCATTTATACCAATGCTAAATGATGATGATGAATCTTGCCGGTCATTGATACTCTGGAATAGCAGATCAACGTCTTCTACAAACCCTAATTCATCGTCCTCACTACAAGTAATCGGTTTATCCTCTTCAAATTTCGGCAATGGAAATTTACTGTTTTCCTTAAATAAAATGTCCTTCTTTTTCTTATAATACTTCTCTCGAAATAGATTAATAAACATAGATATTATACTCCAAAATGTCAAGGCTGTTATAACTATATCTGAGAAGCCTACATGAAACAAATCAGAAACAATTATTGTATAATTAGTGGTGAAGGCTCTATAATACCAATATATACAGCATAATAACATACAGGTTAGTATTGGAAGTGGTTTGACATAATACCACTGCCTAAACAGATTGTACCAATACACTGATATACCAATGAATAGAAAGGAAAATACAATAGAAGCAATTACACCTTCGTTTACGGCTGAAAGGATTGGCACTACAAGCCAATTAAACAAGTTCATTATCTCTGAGTTTAGTATCAAAAATATGAACAAGAAAAACGCTGTAGTCAAACAAGGTTTAAGCCATTCGGTTTTAAGGACATAAAGGAATGCCTTTAATCCCACCCGTTTCGAAGAATTAGATATTTTATTTTTTGTTGGAACCATCTTTATATATTAAAAGCACACATTGTTTAAAATGATATTGTTCGTAATATTTCGCTACTACTAACTAATCTTTCTTTTTCCATTCTTTTGCCGAATCAGTTAAACGATATTTCTGTTTTGGATGGTTTGGTTGGTCTGGGTATAGACGTTCGATAGCTCCTTCCGCCAATGCGGGTTGGATATAATTCTCTCGGAATCGTTTGACACTTTTCAAGTCAAATAGATTCAAGATTCCCTTCATACTCATATATTCATCGCCCATCAATTCAACCAGTCGCTGAACTTGAGCCGTAGTGGGGACATACTTAAGTCCTACTTGGGTCGTGCTTAGGTCGTGCTTAGGTCGCTTGAATGTAACTATTACAAAGCCACCATCCCATTTCCATACGGGTTCTTCTACACCTTGCTCACGGCATGCGTCCATGATACGTTTTGCTCCACTTCCCCAACTTTCGAGATAGGTTGACTTATATAGAGCTTCTGCAATCTTTAGATTGTATGGATATGACTCATGAGGCTCCTTAATTGATTCCGGCGTGATTTGCGGAGGAAATATACCAGGATTCGCAATCTCTATGCGATCATCATATATTGCGATGCTGTTTGTTAAGTTATACTTTTCCCATTGACGGTGGCAAAGAGAATTTATAAGAGCTTCCCTCAAAGCCTTGTATGGCACTTCAAGCTGTTCTTCACGTTGCAAGCTGTGATTTGTAATCTTTCCGCTGAGGTTAAGGTGCTTAAAGAAGAAGGACATACCAGCATCAAGAAGGGCAAAAAATCCGCCTTCTACACGTTGGTTGTCGATAAATTCGTTCTTGTCGTTTCCCACGAAACGAGCCATTCTCAAACGGAATTGCGGGAACTCGTCAATATTGTTGGAGAACAACATAGCAGCCCCATTGGTGGGTGCTCCATTCTTAAGCAGTTTCCATTTTGCTAAGGTCTCTTCAATCGGAGTGTTTATGGCACTTGCCGGAATACGACCGCCTTCTACACCAAGACGTATGCAGCCTTTGATGTGTTTCTCGTTCAGGTCTGTCAAAGTAACACCCTCTGCAGACTGACTTTCCCACGAATACATCTGAGGCTGATGCGCACGGATACGCTCATCATACATCTCATGTGGCATAACCTTAGTAGTGCTTTCGACCTTGTAATAAGGGCAACCGTGGAAAGTATGTGGTCGTTCTCCCCATACCCATCCGTCAAAGTGCATAGCAATGACCTTATTTCCGGGGTAATCCGGCACATCAACATAATTGACATAGACATCAACCGCCGGATCAAGCCATGCGAGAGCCTGAGCGATATCCCGTTGTGTGTTATCAGTAACTTCTTGCCCAATTATTTTCAGCGATTTAGGAGCAACACCAAAAATCAGCCATCCTCCCTCGGTATTAAGGAAGGCGCATGCCGAATGCATCCCGTCCTTCAATTCGCCGGTCGTTTTCTTCAGTTCCAGAGTTCGCGACTCGTCCGCTGCAACCAATGTCTTTATATCGTCTATTGTCATTGTCTTTTCAATACGTTTCATGTTCCAATTTAAACTTTTTCGATAATCCAACCGAATTTGTCCTCGACATATTCGCAGAATTTATCAAATTGTCCGCCCCATTGGTGGCAGACTGCGAACTCGACTCCGTCGATAGTTGTGAATTGATCAGAAGAGCCAAGAAAGTAGCGATTCTCATCATCAAACCCTTTTTTGATACGATACTGTATGTTCTCAACGGCGTTTACAACTCCATAACTACCTTGAAGTTCTTTGGGAAATATATCAAGAACCTCACGCCAAGTTACTCTTGGGTGGAGTTTCATGTAAAGGGAAACAACAGAATGCACGGTACGACGCTTGTTCTGCGGTTCGCCTCCGTTCAGAGAATACTTTGCGCGACCTATAGGTTCCACATTAGTCGAATACTTTATTTCTGTGGCAGATGATGTCACCGTAGATTCGTTGTCATCCTTTTCTTCTATGTCGAAGGCAACTTCAATACCAAAATATTCGCCGATTTGTTTCATCAACTCAATTTTATTTATTGTGCTACTATGAGTGTTGAGCCAATAGCCTCCGTTTAGTGGTTTGCAAAATGCGATATATTTTAGGTTCTTAGTCTTATCAACAAGATAGCCACCACGGAAAGGAATCTTCATTTGATACACCAATTCTGGACCAACAAGATTGATATATTCGATGAATTTTTCTGTGGAGTTACCACTTGAGATAATATAATTATCAAAAGAAATAGAATTTATAACAATCCAAGGAGCACGAGTTTGCTTCTCAACCTCTTTTATGGACTCAATAGGCGAAACTATTTTTGTTTCGTGAGTTGTCTCGACATCCGTCTCTTTTTTATCTAAAAAGTATGTCTCTATGAACTGGATGTATAGGCGAATAGTTTGAGGAGAACCAGAATTTGTTCTCTTAGCCTCAAAATCAGCCTGAACATCGTCATAAAGTTGTGACAGTATTCGTAGGTCTGTTAGATTATAGAGATAACCGGAATGATGATATTTTAAGACTTTACTCCGCATGTAATTACTTCTTGTACATGTACAATATACGTTGACAGTAGATGGAGAATAGCTTCGCCCGTGATTATTCTTCATCATAGATAAAAAGGTCCGAAAACCTTCTAACGTACATTTAACATTCTTAAATGGTACAGTTATCCTTTGCTCTGTCTCATATTCCACAGGTGCTATACCAACACGTGCAGGAGAAGGATTTTCGGTATATTCATCTGTTTTTTCGTCTTTGAGAAGATTGCGTACTTCTGACTCATGCTTCTTGGAGAAAATCCAATTGCGTAGTCTAGGATTGAAATATCCACCCATCTCTTTGAATTTCTCAGAATAGCACATGGTATCGCCATAAACAGCTATATCTTTATCAGAATATTCAACTATGCAAACGATAGCATTTGTAGCAGATGTGGACACAGGTTCCTGAGTGATAATTGCCGAATAAGTAGCATCCGTTTCCTGCGTCTCCCGCGTCTCAATAATATCATTATCTTTGGAACTACATTCGTATTTGTCACGAACAAATACGGTAGATCCGGATTTACAGAACGAATAATCAAGCTGTTTTTCGCCATCGAATTGCAAACTCATATCAACTGAGCACCTCAACCAAGATATTTTACGGCTTAGAGTTTTCATCATTTCCGGAAATACATCTTCTTTGAGATATTGCAATTCAATATTGTTGATTTCTTTACGAATTTCAGCAACAACATCCTCCCCGGACTCTTGCAGTCTGTCGAGGGACTCATATAGCTCTTTCAGCTTTAATATGTCTGTATTAGATGGCATTACTTTAATTCAAATATTGGCATGGGTTTAGAGAAGGAACTTTCACGGTCGATGTTTGCACATTGACGCCGAATAATATCCCTACGATGAACAGCAGGTTTCATGCAATAAGTATAGAACTCAGCGATATCCATGTCCTCCTTTTTGAGAATATGTGGAAACAGCAACTTCATATAGGCTGAGGCGATACGCTTTACGGCTTTTAGGTGGCGCATATCAGCACCTTCTGGAACTACGATAGATTGATTTACAATTGTAGCATATTCCGTTGAGGTTCTAAGTTGGTGGAGGACCTCCGAGAAGAATTCCACGTTCAAAGTCCAATCACACAGCGCCATGTCATTGGTAATGCGCGGGAGTAACCATCCTTCTATGAACCCGTGAAATCGGTCGAGAAGAGCAGATTCCTTAAATGCCTCCGGAAGTTCTTCTACATAGTTATCGGACATTGGAAAACCATCTTCCGATAAAGGGATATTGCCAAGAAGAATCAGACCGCACTCAGACATAAATTCGTAATTATCAACATTAGTCTTACCATACTCGAGATAGTTCTTAAGGATAGAGCGCATCTCCATGGTATCGGTAAACGTAATTGACTGAATTTCATCAAGTGCCACAAGGTCATGATGGAGCATAATTCCTGGTGTCTTGCGTGACTTGTCATAAAAGAGTTTGGCACGTGAGACCTTACCGCCACCAATTAGCCAAACGAACTTTGACAAATTACCGAAAACATAAGATTTACCAGTACCCTTGGGTGCTAGTTCTATCAAATTTAGACGTGGCTCGATGAACGGCAATAAACGTGCCAAGAACTCCAGCTTTTGAGTTTTGCCCGAAAAAGCAGACGGGGTGTACTCCATAGCCGAGATAAGCACATCAATCCATTCATCGGTGGTAAATTTCTTACGACATTCCCTGAATGAATTGAGATCCAGACGTTCGAGCGGACGAAAAGGTTTATATTTAGACATTTCAATATAACCCTTCTCCTTATCCTGCGGTGGAATATAAACAAGCTTAATGATACCCCACTTTTCTCCATCGATTAAATCATCGGGATTTTGTTCTACTATGTACTGCGGGATTTTGGTGTCCGCCATCTTTATACCCATTTCTGGGATTTGGAATTGTGTTTTGTTCTTGGCGATGTTTGTACTTACCTCGAAGCGAGTTAACAGAGTTATAACATCTCCTTGCATAAGGCGACTCCGAATAGCATTTGGATTGAGTGGGATGTGTTCGTCGAGAAATTTTACAAGAGCATCACGGCGAAGTACCCCGTTAGAGTCAATATGTGTGGCTATCAGATAGTCCTTTACGAAAGACGGCAGATTGCGTCCAACGAATACTTCATTGTTGGCGGGATTCTTATAGACAGCGGATTCTCTGAAAACCTGTCTGATTTTATCTCCTATTTCACTCATAATTAAAAGTCATCTAAATCAAGGTCAGAGCTAAAGCCCATGCCAAAGAATTCAATTTCCAATTGTGTCGGTTTACCTCTGAAAGGAATAACTGTAATATGATGTTTGCCCTCGGTTGCATTAGGGAAGAAGCCTTCCCACTGCATACAATGACGGGTTAGAACTATCTCTTGACCATTGAATATGACCTTAGCCGACTGAGGTTCAGGAATAATCTTGAATACGATTTTCTTGTCAGAGATAGGCACTTTAGCTTCGACAGGTGCGACTGAATATTTAAGAGGCTTTGAGGCATCATCATTGGAAATAACAATGAATGGAACAAGCACTTCTTCAGGTGTGGCACCTCCATGTACCTCGTGAGTCGGTTTGGTGCCAAGTGACTGATGTCTGAGTGCTACTTTATATTTTTTATGGTCGCGTTCGTTTTCATGAACCACGAAATCAATGTCACTGACCGTCATACAATCATCTGCCAGAGGCACATATCGACCTTCATGCTTTGTGGTGGAGTCGCTCTTCAAAGAGTCGCACTTGCGGGACATGGCACTAAGTCCATGATCCGATACGATAGCGATGGTATGCTTGCCCACTTTATTCTCATCAAGAATTTTACAAATGACATCCTTAACAGTTTCCAATTCAGCAATGAGGGTCATATATTTTTGATAATGACCTTTATGTGCCAGTTCGTCGAGTGCACTAAGCTTGAAAACGGAGTGGTTATCAACATCAAACGAATTCAGGTGCGTGTTTGATGGGATGGTTGTGCGTACAATTTGCGAAAGCACAGGGGCATAATCGCTTTGTAAATTTTCAAATAGATAATGAATAAATGGAATAAATTCAGCGCCAAGACCGTCAACCCAATAGATTTTATCTACTGGGTAAACTTGTTCATGTCGGATTTCGCTCAGTAAGTCGTGACTCTCTTGAAACGAGTAGTACCAATTATAGAATGAATTAGCATTTGCGTTGCATTCGTTTACAATGGTCTTTAGTTCTTCGGTATAATTATCCGCTATTTTTGCTCTACGGAACTGTTCCAGATAATCTGCAGCCCATGAAGCCGAAACTTTTGTTGCGACTGCTTCAAAGGGAGTAAGATAGCCGGCAAGGTCAGGATAGTAATCTTTAAGATGTGAAAAGTTGAAATCTTTTTCCGCCCTAAGGATATACCAACCAACGAATAACGCTTTCTCAAAATCAAAGGTAGCAGTGCAAAGCCTTTTTGCTTGACTAAGATTGTCATCCTTTTGTGCAATCTCGATAATGTGCTCCTTTATCCAATCCTGATGTTCCAATGGAACGAGAGCTCGGAACAAGTCTCGCTGAACTTGCATAATGTCATTGCGAGAAGCAAAATTCTGAAGACGTTCCGCATGAGGCATGTAGAAAATCTGTTCTGCAAGATTTACAAACAAAGTATTGGCAATCTTGAAGTCATCGATATCTTGAAGGATGTCACGCATATAGCCCGTCAACTCATTTTCTTTGTATGCAAGAGCATACGCTTTTAACAACCAACGACCATAAGCCGGTGTCTTGGCTTCAGCCCAAAGCGAAAGAATATCATTGCCTGTTATATTTTTACGATTAAATAAATCTTCAACGTATCTTGGAAAATCAAACGTCTGAGCTGCATTCTTACCAATGCTTTGAAGCAAATCATCCCAGTATTTAAGTTCGCTTGCCTTATACTCAATAGGCAACGATATTTCGAGGAAATTAGTAATAAACTCATGCGAATTATCTACCGGAAGAAATGTGAATATTGAGTCTGGTTTGGAGTTTTTCCATCGATTTAGAATTGGCGATGCCCCACAAAGGATTTTGTCCTTGGGTGCCTGTTTCTTCCAGAAGCTAAGCCAATCATGCATGGTCGGTAAAGAGCAGATATTAAGTTTGTCAGGGATAGTGTAGTCTTTGAATTTTGAAACATACACCATAACCTTATCATCCTTAAGCGCATAATATTGCCAAATAGGAGCACTTTCTTCAATGCGCCCGAAGGTTTTAAGGAAGTCCGTAAAACGGTTGTGCAATCCGATTATGGGAATATAGATTCGCTTTTGAGGATGTGCAATATCTTCCGACAAAATAATATCATTGAAGAAGCCCTTGAATTCGTCCTCTTTGAAGAATCGAGCAAGCTCCGAAAAGGGTGTGACGATGCTTGAGACTTTCAAACTCCGCACTGCATCGCTCAGAGTGTCAATGTCAATAGTCTTGTCTGGGCCTAGCGCAAGTATTTCTAGATCGAAATTTTCCACACCAAGTTCCATAACAAGAAACTTAGTGAGTTCTCGAAAAGCATCAAAACTATTCAACATAATGAAGCGCACACAATATCGTTGCGCTAGCACATCACGTGACTTTACATCGGTGCTGATAGCCTCCTTAAGGTCATCAAGCGAGTGAAATACTATTACTTTATCGGTTGCATCCATCTTTTATAGTCGATTGAAAAATTCTGCGGTTTCAGGATACTGTTCAAGAAGATTAAGTATAGCCATTTGCCACATGGTATTAGGCATATTTGTAGTCTTAATTTTCTCCTTGGCTTGCTTAACGATATCCGCCTTAGTTTCGCTGTTATTGTCTCCGTCATTCCCACCGCTGTTGCCATCTCCTCCGTTATTGTCGTTGTCATCACCGTTTTCTCCACCCTGACCGCTATTTCCAGAGGTCTTACGTATATAGAATTGGTAAATGGCTTTTTCAACATCGGACTCCTTACGGAATGCGATTTCGCTAGGAAGTTGCGAGAGCTTTTCAAGCATCTCATTCCACCATGCTTTCTCGATTTTGATACCTTCGATACTGTCAACAAAGTTTACGAATCCTTTTTCGTAATTGGCTGCATTTGTCAGACGGATACAAAGCTCGACGTGGTTAATCTTAATATCGCGATAGATTGACTTAATCTTATCAATCGAAGGTGTCTCTTGGGCGAAGATAGCGATAAGAGAAGTTATTGCGTTCTTTTCGTCTTCAGAGAGTCCCGGCACATACAACAAAGTCCAAAGAGGTTGTTTGGCAAAAGTTTTGCAGAACTCTTGAATATACCATTTTGCGTTGTCGAGGCTCTTTACCTCTTCCGGCTTGACTTTGATGGTCTTGCCAAGGTCAAAGGTGTCGTAGAGAAGTTTAGTAAGATCACTCTCTTCCTTCGAACCAAAGCGAAGCAACATCTTATTGCTAGGTTCTGATTTGCCCTCTTTCCACATTTTGAAAAGTTCGGTTATCATGTTGCATAGAGCTTCATCAGAGATTGGTTGCGAAATGGTGGTCTGGAATAGTTCAGCCTTGTATTGACGTAACGCATAGGATATAGCTGCGCAATTCAACATAGAAGTGAACATGCCATAAGGCGGCTTGATAAAGGTTGCAAATACTACCGATAGACTAAACTTATCTGCATATTCCTTTCGAGCTTTTTCCATACATTTCTCAACGCCACGGCAAACTTCAACCAACCACGAGTGTCCGTTGAGTGCATTTTCAGAGAGAGTGCCATCTGTCTTAATTAAAGAGTTACCGTTCTCTTCAAAGAGATATTTAAGAGGCACGGCATTACCCTTAAAAGTAATGAGTTGGTCGCGGTTTTGAGCTTGAAGAATCTGTTGGATAATGCCGGGACAATTCTTGTTTGAAAAGAATGTCATTGGTACAGATACACCCTTTGGGAAGCGTTGTGACTCAAAGCCCAAGGTATATTCTTTTCCGGCAAGCTTATTGTTCAGCAGTTCTGGGAGTTGGTCGATAGTACCTTCTCGGTAAGACTCGCCATTGAAATAGACATTATAGGTATTATGCCGAAGTTGTGTAACCCACTTAGAGACAAAAGCATGAGCCGCTTTCTCAAATTCCTTTGCTTCAGATTCATTGAAGTGACTACGGGCAACTTTAGATGTGGCCACGGCATCAATGAATTTGTTATAAGCCTGTGTTGAAAATGTCTCCTCAGCCAAGACAATGACGAGATTATCAAATTCTTTTGAGAAATTACTGAGTAGTGTCAATTTCATTTCGCGACTTTCTTCGTCAAGTGCTAGGAAGAAAGCCACGTGCATATAGTTAGGCTTATCCGATGTAAACTTATTCAAACGGCTGCGGAGCAGCTGCTCGCTATCCTCACAAGAGAAGAACTGAACGTCAGTCTCTCGCTTAACAGAAATGCCAATCTGGAACAATCCTCTGAGGTCTTCTTTGCTCACAGTGTCGTAATCAAGGACAGAAACGGATGTCTTATAGGCCGACTGCTCGTCCTGACGACGTTTGTTCATTTCGTTCTGGTTGTAGGAGGTGCCACGAATTTTGAACTCGCCGAAGATGTCACGAACAACAATTTTATTCTCGTCAAGATAGTTTAAGATGTCGATGACTTTACTATGAGTACGGTCTCCTGCAAACATACAACGGAGTACGTTGTCGTTGGGAGTCATCAACTCTATTGATTTCTTGAACTTAGGTGAAAGAGCATTGAGCAATAGAATTGCTTTGAATACACGCAGATAGTCTTCGCCTTGAGCTTTTACTTTGTCTTCAAACGAGTTGAATAAGCCTGTAAAGGTGGCACTTGCTGGGTCAGAATCGAATGTGGGATAGAAGAAATCCCACAATGAGTCTGCAGTCATAAGCATATCTACATTATAGCAATTCTCATCATTGAGGAATGCTTCGAAGCCCGACTCATTGTCATGCATGAATTTAATGACACTTCGGTTAGAAGAGCCTATAAAGTTTGAAACTTCGGAGCAGAGGAATGCTGTGTAGGGGTGCATAGGAAGCAGTCCCTTGATGTGGTTTTGTTGGTCAGCATTGCCATGCGTAATGAAATCAAGAACTTCCTCTATTTGGGGAAGAATGTTTGCCTTTAATGTCTTGACTTGTTCGTTCGTTTCTTCATCTGGGATTGTGAAGCTATGGCGCATAATAAGATAGGTACTCAGACTATCCATCTTATAATCTATTTCGTCGAAGCGATCGCTCATCTTGGTGATGTCCTTCGTCTTATTATCGGTGCTTTGCGACTCTATACGGTGAGATATAAGGAACAGAAAGACGTTGTGATGCTGCGATTTCTCCGCGATGTTCTGGAGCAAATTAATTCGGTCGCTTTTCAAGGTGTCCATAACGGAGGTGAACTCGTCCCAGAAAATGATAAGGCCATTTGCAATGTCGCGATTTTCTATCTCCTGCTCAACTTCAGCAAGCCATTCGGCGATTGCAGTCTGCTCAAATACTGATCCGATGGTTTCGCGAATTGCATTCTCAATGGTGATATACATCCCTGGATTGTAATTCTGAAGGAATGTAATTGCTTCATCGGCAGTGTTTATGCTGTCAGATAAATCCTTTGCTTTTGGAATTACTTCTTCTTCAAAAATGCGACGATGTCCCTCTATCCAATTGATTGCCGCAGTAAAGTCTGAATTGACAACAAAATCTGGGGCAATTGCCTTGATGGCTTTCGAAACTTCACGCTGAAGTGAAAGCGTAAAACGGGGTATATCGTATGCTTGCTGAACGCCTTTAAGTGTTACAGGAAAGTATCGTTTGTTCTGGCGAAGATTTCTTACTTGAGATTTGAGGGCCGAGTCATTTATATTATCAATGTAGGCATTGATTGAATTAAAATCATCACAAAGTAGATGCTTAACAACTGCGCTTGCATGACTCTTACCGGTACCAAAGGTTCCACGTACCCATATACTTCGTCTCTTGCTAACCTCGTTGCTTGTGATAGCTGTTAGTGAGCGCTGAAGCATTTCATTGAATTGAGCGGTCGGTATGAATGATTGCCACGAAGAAACACCTTCTTCCAGTATGTCATATACCGGAAGAAAGTCCTGTAAGTGGATAAAATCTGAATATTTTGTTGCCATAGTAACTTAAAAGTCGATTATTTCAGCATTAACTTGATAATGTCTTCCGAAGTGAGATCTTCGCGGAGAATGATATTGTCGAGTCCCATCTTCAACTCCGCACGAAGCACCTGATTCTGTTCCTGCTCAAGTGAACGTAGGATTGCCTCGAAGTCTTCACGCTCTATACCGAACTGACGGACAATACCTTCTGTCTGGTCGGGATTGTAGAATTCCGACACTGTCAGAGAATAACGACAGTTTTTCTCGGCGTAACGATACAGTGAGTATGCTGTGGCTACGAGCGAGAGGTCGTTATATGGTTTACGAATGACTCCCGGTTTACGGTCAACTGTAGTAGGTACAGCTACGGCATTACCTAAAGGACTCTCTTTAAATGTATTCAGCAAAGAATTTAATGGATTTTTCAATGTACGGTCTTTCAAATCAGGATAAGAGTCTTGAATCATAAGCTCAAGTTCCTGCTTTGTGACGTTGCGAGCGTAAGGAACGGTTGAGTAAAACCATTTGGCAATCTCAGAGTTTTCTGTGAGGTTAACCCAGATAATTTCCCATACTGTTTCGGCATTGTCTGCAAAAGCGTCAGCCATTCTTTTGCCTATCGGAGAAATAGATTTATCTGATAGGTTAAGAATTCCTGCTTCACGAATCCAGTTAGTGAAGGGAGGAATCTGGTAACGTGGATTCAGACCATGATTGTCATTGTCAAAAAAAGTTTCGTATGTGGTAAAGTATTTTTTTAGCCACATCTCCCGAAGGCCCATGCCATCGTTGTAGCGGTTGATGCCTGATTTTACTGATTGCATTTTACTAGTTTTTTCTCCACTTGAGATGCAAACCGAACTTGCGGAAAGGCAACCTTTGCCATCAAATTCGATACATTTCAAGCAATGTATACATTTATTTTTGTCAATTTTAACTGTAGGAATAACAGAAAGAGCACCAGTCGGGCACTCAACTTCGCAAACCTCACAGTGGATGCAGTAGGTAGCTTTATAAAGAGTCCTTTTTATGTGGCTTATAAACACTACATCGTTCTCTGTTCCAGAAACTTCGATAATGGAGGTGTTTTGTGAACCATAGGTTATCTTGAAGTTTACCAGCCTTTTCCTATATTTGAGAGTTCCAGAAAAACAATCATTTTCAAAGTTTCCTTGTATTTCACCCAATACTCCAAACCAAGTTAGAATATCTTCTCTTGGATTAGAAATAGTCGCTTTGAAGTCTTGTCCTTCTTCAATAAACGAAATGTCTGAGTGGCATTCAACAGTACGACCGCCAGCCCTTTCTTTCCATTTACCCAATTTTATGTAATTGTCAATACCATGAACCTTAGACTTTTCTAATGACAAACGAATTTTGTCAATAAACGGCTGAATAGAGTTCGGATATACCTTAGAAGCAATATTCTCGCTCCATTTTGACGAATAAGGGCAAATAACACAGCCGACCCTTGAAAATCCCAAACGATAAGCTGCGTTAAATGGAAGTCCTTTAAGGAGAATATACAGATATGTTTCTGTAGCATTCCATGATATGATTGGACTGACGTTTATGATATTGTTGTGTTTTGCATTCTTGCCAATTCTGTTTCTGTTAGCTCTGTTAACGCTTTCTTCGTTACGAACCCCATCAAAAAGTATTGCTGAAGGCTGTTTGTCTCCACCACAAATTTCTTTTAAACTACGAGCTAATGGAGCTGACTTCATAATGCTGCAACACCAGCGTAAAACACGGCTTGGGGCTCCCATTCTATCCCAATATGACATTAACTCCTGATGGTTCTTAGACACATAGAAACGCAACTCGGGATATGTTTCGTGATAAAATTTTTTCACCTCGTCAAATAAATCAAGTGACGGGGGCAATTCATAACCAGTGTCAGAGTAGATAACGACCAAATCTTCGCTGGGAATTACTCTTGTAACAAGATCGAGAATTACTTGGGAGTCTTTACCGCCAGAGAAAGAGCAAACGAAGATGTCTATTTTGCTCTTCAGCAAAGCTGACTTTCCAAGTTTCTCAATATCCTGAATGGGCATAACATCAAAGCTATCACAAGACTCTTTTACCACAGCATATTCTGTTTTAGTCTTTTTAGATAGCGTTGAAGCCAATTCCTGAAAATCTAAATCTGGATTTACTTCTTTTGCCTTTTCCGCAGCCTTATATTTACGATATTCTGCATCGATAAATTCCATCGCTTCATGTTCGATAAGAAAAATTGGGTCTTCGTTGGCTTTATTTAGAGCCGACATGTTGACCGGATCTAGATTTAGTCGATGGTCTGCAATGAAAGTAAAAGTATGTGATTCAAATAGGTCTCCTCCAGTGGTCTCGAGTACCACTTCACCTTTGTAGAAATAACGGCGGTCACAAGCCCACAGAAGTGGTTCCTCACAATGAGGGTACTTCCAACCTATTCTGTTAAGTCCAAGAAAGTCTAGTTCTTCCCAAAATACGGGACGTGGACAAACATTTAGAGCCTCGCCAGACGGTGGAGCCATCGTCAGGCGAACGCCATTGTTTTCTTTATCCCATATAACTTTAAACATACGTCAATTACTTTGTAGGGCATAATAACTCTCTCACATCCACATCCAGAAAGTGAGCTATTTCTTGAAGTTGTGTGACTGATGGCTGAATTTTGTTATTACACCATCGCGATATTGTGGTCTCGTTTTTACCAACAGCGACACTAAGCTGTTTGGCTGATATTTGTTTTTCTGCCAATACAGCTTTTATCCGGTTTACCGGTATGGGCTTGTCTTCAGTTTTCATTACGTTACAACTTCTTGTAATAATTTGCAAAGATAGCCTAAATATTTGAAAGAGCCAAAGAATAACCTATAAAACAAGGGAATAACGATTAAAATCCTCTGTATTGAGTATTCAATACGGCATATTTTACTTTAAGCGTACTACATATATACGCTTGGAATAAAATAAAACAATAACTGCTTTAATGGCGATTCTTTATTACATAAATCAATAAGCCTTCAAAAAAAAAAACAAAGCCTGACCATGACTCTTATAGACACATTGCCTACCACGGTTTGTGTCACTCTCTTTTTCTTTTTTGAAGGGTAAAGTTCTTTATTGCACCCAATATTATCTGCAAACAAAGGTTAAATATGTTAAATCTTCAACTTTTGAACCCAAATAGAATCCAAATAGTCACTTTTCTACCGTATAACATGCAAACTATTGAACATCAACTATTAACAAAAACTCCGGTGTTTTAATTAATGTATGGAGTTTTTTAATTGTATTTGAAATGGGGGTTGTTTTGAAAGCCCCAGTACCAAAGTATTTAACATTACTTCCTATTGTGACATCCACAAGATTGCCACATTTATAGCAAAGACACTCTGGAATAATTTTGAGACCATTTCCTATAACGATGGAAGTAAGATTGGCGCATTGGGCAAAAGCATATTTTCCAATTGTGTTTACAGAGTTCGGAATTACAATTTTTTGTATTTTCCTGCATTCTTCAAAAGCACTCTCTCCAATGCTTGTAACTCCATTGACTATATTGACCTTTTCCAACTCTGGGCAACCATAAAAAGCAAAATCATCAATGGTTCTTGTGCCATCAGGTATATCAATGCTTGCCAATTTCGTGTCCATAAAGGCTCTATATCCAATTGTAGCCACATTATCGGGAATATTGATTTTTTCCAATTTTGTGCAATGGGCAAAAGCATTGTTTTCAATAGTGGTTACACTGTTGGGAAGTACCACATTGGTTAGACTTACGCACCCACTGAATGCCGAAGCTCTGATTTGGGCTGTGCCATTCGGAATAGAAATTTGTGTCGCAAGCCTGCCATTAATATGTAAATTCCAACCATCAGATGGAAACGAAAAGTTCAAAGATTCATTCCATAAGGAAAGGTCTGTTATATGTATGTCTTTTATATTGCACCCCTCAAATATAAAACCTCCGTTGTAACATACTACGCTACTGGGTACTGTGATTGATTCTAATTTGCAGCCGTTAAAAGCGTCCATTCCTATCTTTGTTAGACTTTTTGGAAGCTTTAGAGAAATGAGTGAAGAGCAACCGTAAAAGCTGTAATCGTGTAGCTCATTATCTTTTGTCCAAAAAAGTTGGTCTATTGAAGTACCAGGATGATGTTTTGAATAATATGGTTCTCCACCACTAACAATGTTCGCATCAAGTAAATCCAAATATTTTAATTTACCTTTTTTATTCAGTTTAGAAGTGCCACCAGTCATATATCTTAAAAATGCTATGTCTGTACCATTTAAATCACCTATAATTTTTAATGTGGTTATAGTGTCACTCTTTTCAGTTAACAAGGTTGGCAGAGTCCCTGCTTGTTTCACCTCAATCACTCCATTAAACACTCCTTCTTGTTTGATTTCAACAATGTAGTCAACAGAATTAGCGGTAAAAGTTATTTTTGAGCTTCTACTGTCTGTCTCTTTATTTTCTGTAATTCTGAAATATGTTTTGTGAGTTAGTTTATCAATATCGTCTTTGATTTTTTCTATCCAACTCTTACCATCATCAGCAATATGTACCGTATAGTCAATGTTGGTATTAAATTGTACCTCTATAGTCTCTTCCTTGTAAGGCACATTAATTATTGGTTCTGAAACAAAATCAAACAAAGGTTTCTCTTGTGTAATGGTAATTGTTTCGTTAATTCCTTTTTCGTTAGATATAGTAATTCTGCCAATACGTTCTTTGTCTGAATTATTGCTTGCAATCTTAAAATAGAGTTTTTTGTTTGTCAAAGCTCTTGTTACTTTACTTTCTACTTGTGAAATCCATTCTTTGCCATCCTTGTCAATGGTAATGGCATAATCAATATTACTTGCGAGTTCCACCTCGATAACCTCACCTTTGACACTTGCTTCGTATTCTTTTTTCGAAATGATTATAGCGTCTTTTTGAGCTTGAATAACGGTTAAAGTGTCAGCATTTTTAATATTATTCTCGTCGTAGTAGATGATTTGTGCGGAACGGCTGTCGTAAGTTTCATTAGGACTAACCACATATTTCAATGTATGGCTTGATGCTCCACGTGTGGAAACATCGCTAATCCAATCCACATTAGGCATCTTTACCCCATACTTGAAATTACTCTTTATTTCTACGGTAATAGTTTCGCCTTTGTCACTTACTGCATAATCATTCTTAGTCAGCATAATGACTGCACCGCCTGTCTGATAAACTTTGACTACTTCTTTCTGTTCACCGTTGATGAAGTAGATTTCTCCCTCACGCTTGTCGTATTCTTCATTTGCTGCAATATTGAAAGTATGCTTACGAGCGGTCAAAGCACGTGTGTTTACTTGGGTAATCCAATTTTTAGCAGTCTCGGAAATCTCCATTTGATAGTTAATGTTCGCTTTCACTTCTACCTCAATAGAACCACCTTTTTGGCTTACTTCAAATTTATCAGAAGTCAGCAGCATGGCATCCTTGCATTTCTGTGTAATAGTGAAAGTCTTGCTTGCTGTTCCTGCTTTGATGGTTACAGCCACACTTCTATCCTCATACTCTGTATTTTCTGTAGTGGTGAATTTAATGGTCGTTTCTCCTTTGCTGCCGCTTGTAGCTGATGCAGTACACCATATTGAACCGCCCGTAGTGGAAGCAATGCTTAATGTCCAATCGGTATTTGAACTAAAATTGACAAACTTTTCGCCTCCAGTTGCTGCAAAGGCTACTCCGTTTGTAATAATGCTTGTATCAATCGTGATTTCACTCGGTTGATACGGACTTGAAGTGTCCAGTTCGTCTTTACCATCACTACAAGCTGTCATACTTATAAGAATGGTTACTAAAGCTACTTTTATTAATCTGAATATTCCCATAATCATAGTTGTTTAATAATATTTGTATCCTTCAATTACCGTAATTGTAACAAATTTAACATCAAACGACTGCTCATTTGTTCCACAACTTTTGTAGGGCGTAATATCTGCACTTCCAATAAGAGAATATTTTTGTTTTGTAGAAACCGTTTTTAATTTGTCAGTTTTGCTAATTTCAGCTGTGGCTTCAAAAGTCCAAAGATTAGTACTTCTTTCTATTAAAGAGGATTCCGTAACTTTCAATACTTCGGTAAATTTTTACCGAAAGATTAAAAGTTAAACAATAGAACCG
>ERZ809194.502-NODE-502-length-21656-cov-63.693162_pt1 | contig 21656 bp, 20 predicted proteins | sample MGYA00520517_ERZ809194 | MGnify/ENA primary metagenome ERZ809194 (study PRJEB31570, sample SAMEA3213003) | Homo sapiens | biome: human-gut; feature: human gut; material: fecal | place: Sweden | collected 2011 ... | reverse complement strand
AGAACGAATGTATGTTAAACTTTTAAACGAAACCACTTTTTAAAGTGGACTCATTAATTATTTTGCAAAGGTACAATGATTTTTGCACACGGCGGCTATATTTAGGGTTAAAATGTTTTAACTCTCGGCAAAAAGGGCCTTTAGTCGTGTGCGAAACCTGCAGTCAGCACGCTTATCTTCATCTTTCCGGCTGCTTTTATCAGGGTTTCCGCACAGGAGATGATGGTGGCTCCGGTGGTGCATACGTCATCGATGATGAGGATATGTTTGCCCTCAAGTTGCGTGATGGGGTGCTCGCCCTGCCCGTCATGATAGGTTGCTGCGGCTTCAAAAACCTGGCTCACGTTTTCCTGTCTTTCCTGCCGGTTCTTGTGGGTTTGGCTTTCGCTAAACTTTTTCCTTCTTACGGCATCCTTGATGATGGTCAGATGGGTGAGTTGCTGGATACCTTTGGCGATGAGAAGACTCTGGTTATAGCCGCGTTCTTTTTCTCGTTTTCGGGTGAGCGGGATGGGGATGATGGCGTCTATTCCGTCGAAGAACTGAATGCCTAACCCCTTCTTTGCCAGCATTCTGCCCAGATAGATTCCCATTTCAGGATGATGCATGTATTTCAGTTGGTAGACGGCTCTAGCCGATGTGGCATGGCTGATGTGATGGAAGAGAGCGCAGCAGCGTTCGATGGGAATCAGGTGCCAGAAGAGTTTTGCCATCTCGTTGTCGTAGGGCTGTTTCCAGGTATCGGTTCCCGGCATGCGGAACAGACATTTTATGCATATCATCTCCTCCCCGCCAGCGAGCACATTTCCGCAGATGGCGCAGGTTCGGGGGAAGAATAAATCTAATATGTCTCTTAACAGGCTGGTACGCATGGCTTTACTCTTAATTTTGAGGTTTGGATATTGAACTTGATGCTTTGCTTTAGAATTCCTCTTCGAAATCGATGTCTCCCAGATCTTCTTCCTTCATCCGGTCGATGCATTTGTGAATAACCTCCATGCTGTATCCTCTTCCCAGGGCAAAGCGGATGAGTTTCATCGAGCGTTCATAGTCGTTCTTTGCCTTGATGGTTTTATATTTGTTTTTCATCAGGGGCAGGAGGGTTTCCATATACAGGTCGTCTTCAATCTCTTCGAAGATAGGGTCGGAGATGTCCTTCGGAATATGTTTCATCCACAGCGCCTGTTCCACCTTCCGGCGTCCCCACTTGTTGTATTTTATCTTGTCGTTGATAAAGAAGCGTGCGAAACGTTCATCGTCGATGAATTTCTTCTCGGTCAGGAATTCCATGTTTCTGGCGATAGCATCTTCGGGCAGTTCCCACTTCTTCATCTTGTCGATCATCTCTTGCGAGCAATGTTCGGCTTGGGTGCAGAGGGTGGTGAGCTTCAGGAGCGCCTGCTGCTCGGTCATCGGCTTTTTATATTTTGAACTTTGAGATTTGAACATGATGATTTTACTTTGAACTTTGAGATTTGAACATGATAATTTTACTTTGAACTTTGAGATTTGAACATTGAACTTTATGATTTGCCGGCTCGCATCATTCTCTGCTTTCCGAAGGCATCTTCCTTTGTATCAATAGCTTTAAACCCCAATCCTTCCAGCATTTCCCTTGTTTCTTTTTCGTAGATAGGATTGATTTCGAAGTATAATGCACCTCCGGATTTGAGGGCAGAAGAGGCATATTCGGCGATGGCCCTATAGAACTTTAGAGGCTCTTCATCGGGCACGAAGAGGGCGATTCCGGGTTCGTGTTCCAACACATTCTTCTCCATATCCGCTTTCTCCTTTTCGCAGATATACGGGGGATTGCTCACGATGATGTTCCATCTTCCGGTATCCGATGTTTCCGCCAATTTCAGGGCATCCTGATATTCTATTTTTACATTACCGGCATCCAGAAGCGCAACATTTCCCTGTGCTATCTTCAAGGCATCTTCCGAAATATCCCAACCCGTAACCTCCGAGCCGCCGATGTCCAGTCCCAGCGTAATGGCGATGCAGCCCGAACCCGTACAGATGTCCAGGATGCGGATGGTATTTTCTTCCTTCTCTCCTTCCGTAATCCCTTTGTTTTCAGTCGCATCTTTTTCTATCCACTCGCAGAGTTCCGCCGTTTCGGGTCTCGGAATCAGCACGCCCGGCTCTACATGGAAGGTTCTTCCTGCAAAGTCAGCTTCGCCCAGAACATACTGTACAGGTTCGCCTTTTTGCAATCTTCTGATAATTTCTTCCAGTTTTCTTTCTTCATCTGCAGATAATTCATTAACTTTGCCGCAGATTATGTCGGTCAGCGTCATTCCGTACTTCACATCGAGCACGGTGCGGACGATAGCCTGTGCTTCGCCCGCCTCATATAGAGGGGTAATGGATAGCCAAAGTTGTTGATACGTTTTCATCTCTAAATCGTATATTATGATTTGATTTGAGAGCAAAGGTACGACATTTTATCGAAAAGTAAGTAAAAAACGAAGAAAAGTTTTAGATATGGAACAAAATAATGTTTCTTTTCAGAATGTGAAGACGGGCGAACCGTTGTCGCAAAAGGAAATAGACGAAATGTTTATGCGCCGCTGTCTGCAGCTGGCGAAAAACGGAAGAGAGAATGCCAAACCCAATCCGATGGTGGGAGCCGTTATCGTGAGTGGGGATGGCAGAATCATCGGCGAAGGCTATCATGTAAGATGCGGAGAAGGGCATGCTGAAGTCAACGCCTTTGCATCTGTTAAGCCCGAGGATGAGCATCTGTTAAGCCAAGCTACCATCTATGTGAGTCTCGAACCCTGCTCTCATTACGGCAAGACGCCGCCTTGCGCCGATTTGATAGTAAGAAAAGGAGTAAAGCGATGCGTTTGCGGCTGCGTAGATCCCTTTGCCAAGGTTCAGGGCCGTGGTATCCGCAAGATTCGCGAGGCAGGCATCGAAGTAACAGTAGGCGTTCTGGAGGCGGAATGTCTCGAACTCAACAAGCGCTTCATCACCTTTAACACCCATCAGCGTCCTTACATCATCCTGAAATGGGCGCAGACCGCGAATGGCTTTCTTGACAATGGGGGTAGGGGTATGGCTATTTCCTCGCCTTTCACCAAGATGCTCTCCCACAAGTTGCGTGCTGAGAACGATGCCATCCTCATAGGCCGCGTAACCGATGAGCGCGACCACAGTCAGCTCAACGTTAGAGATTGGAGCGGCAAGGACCCGATGCGCCTGGTAATCGACCGCCATCATCCTTGTTTCGAAGGTCTGGATTTCTCACGGGGCAAGACGGAAGTGTTGCAGCAAATCATGCAGTACTTATATAATAATAAGGTGCAGTCGCTGATAGTAGAGGGAGGCGCCATCACCCATCAGGCATTCCTCGATGCTGGACTTTGGGATGAAATCAGGGTAGAAACGTTGTTGTCCACATCTGTGGAAAACGTGGTAACTGCCGGAACACCAGCGCCTATGCTTCCTCATAATGTCCGGTTAATCAGCCACGAGGCGTATGATGGAAATGTTATCAACACCTACGAGCGGATGTAATCTTCTCATAGATTTGCTTTTCCCTTCGGGCAGCGATTTTCAATTCACAGATGACACAGATTTAGTGGCGTATGCCCAATTCAACATTTAACATTCAACACTTAACATTCAAGAAAATGAGTAACAGATTTACATCGCGTCTGAGCGATGACGACGGTTTCAAGCGAGACGAACTGATACGTAAGATAGAGCATTCGGTAGAGCAGATGACGCTCTCAGAACTGGAAGCCCTGTCCTACGATATGTTTACCAAGGGTTATATGGAGGATTATTAGAAAATGTCGGGAACAGCTGATGCGAGAACCGAAAATAGCCAACTGGCAAAATATAAATAGCTAACTGGCAAAACGCAAACAGCCGACTAGCGCATGAGTGGCTAGTCGGCTGTTTTACTGAAACAGTTATCGAAAACTCCTTTATTTTGTTTTCGTATAGGCTTCCTGCCAAATACTCTTCACTCTTCACCAAAAGCCCCGAATCCCCTGTGTTTATCGGCATTCTGAGTGGTGAAGAGTGGGTGAAGAGATAAAAACAACTCTTCACCCCTCGGAATGCCGATAAACACAGGGGCTTCCGGCCGAAAGGTGAAGAGTGAAGAGTATTTAGCTTTAATCTGCGGTTTCTGTCCAACAATTAGACGGTGGTGTCTAATTGTTGGACAGCTTGTTTAATGAGGTTTTTGTATAATGGCTTGATTATCAGGAGATGTATAGTTTTGGCACGGCTCTTGTCCTTATCATACCAAAATGAAGAAGATTATGAAAAGAACAGGAATATTGATAGGATGGTTGGTCTGGACGGCTGGTGCCTCGGCACAGAGCTGGAGCCTTGACGACTGCATGAAATACGCCGTGGAGCACGCCACGGAGGTGAAGCGGGAGGTGGTGAATGCCCGCCAGCGCAAGCAGGATTACCAGCATGCTGTGGCAGGATTCCTGCCTACCGTTACGGGCGGCGTGCAGGGACAGTACGCCTGGGGACGAAACATCGACCCGGAAACCAATACTTATAATAATGTAACGACATTCAACAACTATTATCAGCTTTATGCCGAACTGAATTTATTCGACGGTTTCGCCACCATCAACGCCTTGAAGCAGGCTAAGTTGAGTCGGGATTATTCAGCCACGGCGATGCAGAAGATTCAGGACGCCCGTGCCATCGACGTGATGCAGAAATATGTGGATGCTGCCTATGCTGAGGCAAGCATTCAGATAGCAAGCGAGAAACTGAACGAAAGCAAGCGGATGCTGGATAAGATGAAGCGCCTGTATGAACTGGGCGAGAAAGGCCGACCGGATGTGGTGCAGATGGAATCGCAGGTGGCAGAAGATGAATACAATCTTACGCATCAGGAGAATGTGGCAAAACAGAGTCTGCTCGCCTTGAAATCCGCAATGAATTTTCCGGTGGATGAAGAACTGAAAATCCAGATAGCTGAAGAGCGGAATCTGAAGCTAACGTCTGATAATGAAGAGGCTCCTGAATCTGGAGTAAACTACGAAACCGTTTACCAGGGCTTCTTGCATATTTCTCCCGATTTGAAGTCGGCAGAATACGAAGTGGAGCGGGCACGGTATGATTATAAAATAGCAAAAGGCAGATTGCTGCCATCACTCTCTCTCGGTGGCGGCATTTCTACTAACTATTATAAGAATCTCTCTCAGAAAGGGCAATACGATGGGTTTGCCTCGCAGTTTCACAACAACCAGGGCGAATACCTCGCGTTGACCCTTTCCATACCTATTTATAATAGCGACCGCTGGCACAGCGTGAAGAAGGCGCGTAACGACTGGCAACTGGCACAGGTGAACCTGGAGGAAACCCGTCGTAAGCTTCACGACCAGATAGCTCAGGCGGTAATGGATGCAGAGGGTTACGCCAAGGAGTTGCATCAGATGCAGAAGAAGGTGGCCTCCGATTCGCTCGCCTATCACATGTCGAGCCGGAAGTTTGAAGAAGGAATGCTTTCCACCTTCGATCTTCATACCGCAGCCCAGACGCTTCTGGAAAGCAGAATCAAGGAACTCCAGATGCAGATGTTGCTCATCATCAAACAGAGGTTAGTAGGTTATTATCAGGGAGAAAATTTAATAAGATAAATTATGGATATAAAGATAGAAAAGAAAAAATATCTCGTGCCTCGCAAGTATTGGGCATGGATTGGCGGAGGAGCGGTTTTGATCACAGTCCTCATTTGGTTGGGATTGGGCAATTTCTCTTCCACCCTGAAGGTGGACAGGAAGGGATTGAGCATCGGAACCGTAGAGAAGGCGCAGTTCAACGATTATGTTTCGGTGGATGGACAGGTGGTTCCTATCTCCGTGGTGCAGATCAGTTCCGAGGAAGGCGGTATCGTTCTGGAGAAAGTGGTGGATGAAGGCGCCCACGTGAACAAGGGCGATGTGATCGTGAAACTGAGCAATTCGAATCTCGACCTGGAGATTCTGAATGCCGAAAGCGAACTTGCCGAAAAGCAGGACATGCTTCGCAACACCCAGATTTCGATGGAGCAGGACCGCCTGAACAATAGCAACGAGGAACTGTCGCTTTCGCAGGATGTCATTACCAAGCGCCGTTCCTATCAGCATCAGGAGGCGTTGCACAAGGAAGAACTCAATTCGCGCGAGGAGTATCTCAAGGCAAAGGAAGATTACGACCTTGCTGTCAAGAAGCATGCGCTCATCAGCAAGCGATTGAAGAAGGATGCACAGCTCCGCCGTTCGCAGATGGATCAGATGGGCGATAATCTGGAAGCCATGCAGAAGAATGTGCAGCTGGTTCGCCAGCGCAAGGAGAAGCTGAACATCCGCAGCACCATTTCGGGCGAAATCGGCTTGCTCGATGTGGAGTTAGGACAGAGCATCCAAGCTGGACAGAAGATAGGAGTCATCAACGACCTCAGCGATTTCAAGGTGCAGGCGCAGGTGGATGAGCATTATATCGACCGGGTAAAACCGGGGCTCACAGCCACTTTCGACCAGAACGGCAAGCATTATCTCCTGCAGGTTCGCAAGGTTTATCCCGAGGTAAGAGACGGCAGGTTCCGCATCGACTTCATCTTCAAAGGCGTTCGCCCTGGCAATATCCGAACCGGTCAGACTTATTATGTAGATTTGCAGCTCGGTCAGTCGAAGCAGGCAATAATTATCCCTAAAGGCACGTTTTATAGTGTAACGGGCGGTCAATGGATCTTTGTATTAGACAAGAGTGGCAAGAAGGCTTATCGCCGAAAGATCACCATCGGTCGCCAGAATCCTCAGTATTATGAGGTAATTGAGGGCTTGGAGCCGGGCGAGCAGGTCATCGTTAGTGGCTATGAGGCCTATAAGGATAATGATGTATTAGTTTTTAATTAGTAGTGATTAGTTAGTAATGATTAATTAGTAGTGATTAGTGATAAATTGGGCTAACGCCCTTGAAACAGGATATTTGATATGAATCATATTATTAACGCATTCAAGAATCTGCCTCGAAGAGGCCAGCACAACTTCGTGAAGATCTTGTGTCTGGCGCTCGGATTGGCAATCAGTTCGGTAATTATTGCCGAGATTTATTTCGAGCAGACTTACGATACGTACTTTCCAGGATGGGAAAGGACGTATTTGATTTCGGAAGTGGGTACTAACCATGGCGAAACCATGGAGTTTACCAATACTTCAGGAGCCACCGCCCAAGGTGTAAAGCAATATGCGCCTATGGTGGAAGCTGCTACCAGTACTCTCTATTTTTATGATGATGCCCAATGCAAGATGGAAGACCAGAACATCATTTCTGCCAATATCAGGATGGCAGACAGTTGTTTCTTTGATGTCTTTCCACAGAAGATATTGATAGGCAAGGCTAAACAGATTCTATCCCAACCCTTATCCTGTCTCATCGATTCAGAAACGGCAGCAAAGATTGGCGGTAATGTTGTAGGTAAGCATTTCACGCTTTCTAATTATCCGGGAACCACTTTTACCATCTATGGTGTTTTCGAAACGTTTCCCTGGGGTTCTTCCTTTCATGGTACGCAGATGATTCTGTCGAGGTGTAGTGTGCCATACGTATATTCCTACGATGGAAGAGGCCAATGGGTGGGAAATGATTCCTATAGGTCCTACATCCGGTTGGCAAAGGGGCATGAGGCAAAAGAACTCAAGCCTTACGTGAATAAGATGCGAGAGGATCATTTCCCTTTGAAGGAGATGAAGAATATGGGAATAGAACTGAACTATGATTTCACGGTATTGAGCGATGTTTACACCCAAAATCCTTATATCAAGAAGATGGGATGGATTATGGGAATTATCGCTTTTGTCCTCCTCTTCACTTCTGTGATGAACTATCTGCTTATCATCGTGGGAAATCTCGTGGGTCGTTCTCGCGAAATGGCTGTCCGTAAGTGCTATGGTGCCGAATCGAAGAACATTCATGCCATCATTTTCTCTGAGGCTTTGGTGCATGTGGGACTATCGGTTGTTCTTGCTGCAGGTCTTGTATTCCTTTGCAGGGGAACCATCGAAAACTTCCTCTCTGCTCCGGTAAGCACGTTGGTGCTTAATCGTGGCAGTTGGATATTGGTGGCTATCTGTATTCTGGTACTGCTGGTTGGCGGCTTGCTGCCAGGTTGGCTTTACAACAGGATTCCTGTAGCCATCGCTTTCCGTGGTTATAATGAGAATCGCAACCAATGGAAACTTGGTTTGCTGGGCATCCAGTTCGTTATCTCTGGTTTGCTGTTCAGTTTGCTTTACATCGTGAATGGTCAATACCAGCTGATGTTGGGACTCAATCCTGGGTATGATTACGATCATGTAGCGATTGTTTCGATAGATGCCAGCAATAGAGACCAGCGCAACCAATGTCTGGCAGAAATCAGACGGATGCCGAATGTCAAGGATTGCAGTTCGACTTTTAATGTTCCGCTCGATGGGTATGATCGTAGTGGAAATATGGTTGGAGTACCTGGCGACGAGAAGAATACCTTTAATATCATGGAGATGTCGGGAGTGGATGACAATTTCTTCAAGATGATGAATATTCCTATCGTTCAGGGTTCTTTCTTTACGGAAAGAAATGACAGTTGCCGACAGGTAATTATTGATGAACGAGGTGCTGAGAAACTCATCAAAACGTGGCATTGGAAGGATGGCGTAGTTGGCAAGCAAATTACCTGTACAGGACATGATGATGGGAAAGGACATAATAGTATCTTTACCATTTGTGGCGTGAGCAAGAATATCCGTTGGGGTGCTGTGGAAACCGGGGGTGATGGAATGAATGAATTTCCTGACTTGTATTTCTATTCAGCCAAGACGGCTTATTATATGTTGGTTAAGTTTAAAGAACTAAGGGATGAATCGTTGTCAGAGTTGCAATCGAAGGTGCAGGCGATGTATCCAAACAATAAGGTCATCGTAAAGAGTTATGCTTCAGAATTGGCTAACCAGTACGCTTCCCAGCTCAATTTCCGCAACGGAATCCTGGTTGCCGGCATTGTGACGATGATTATCGCCCTCTTCGGATTGGTGGGTTATACGAGTGATGAGGTGAACCGCCGCCGCAAGGAGATTGCAATCAGAAAGGTGAACGGGGCGAAGGTGAAGGATATTCTTCGCATCTTCCTGAAGGACATCATGAAGATTGCCTTGCCTTGCATCATCGTGGGAGACTTGGGGGCTTGGCTGATAGCCAGACAATGGCTGATGTCGTTTAGCGAGAAGATTACGATGACGCCTCTGCTGTTTATCGGCGTTACCATCATCTTGCTCGTCATCATCGGGCTTTCCGTCATCATCAACTGCTACAAGGTGGCGAATAGTAATCCTGTGAAATATCTCAAGGATGAATAAGTCTCCCACAGATTTTCACAGATGACACAGATTTAAGGGCGTATACCCTAATTTAACATTCAACATTTAACACTTAACATTGAACAAAATGATAAAAGTAGAGAATCTTTGCAAGTCATTCCGCACAGAAGATGTGGAGACGATTGCTTTAAATAACGTATCTTTCACAGTAGAAGACGGCGAGTTTGTCGCCATTATGGGACCATCAGGTTGTGGCAAATCCACCTTGCTCAACATTCTCGGTTTGCTCGACAACCCAACTTCGGGAAAATATTTCCTGGGTAATCACGAGGTGGCAAACCTGAAGGAAAAGGAGCGTACGGATGTGAGAAAGGGAGAAATCGGTTTTGTGTTCCAGAGCTTCAACCTGATAGATGAATTGAATGTAGAGGAGAACATCGAGCTTCCTCTTACTTACCTCAACATTCCGAAGGCGGAGCGCAAGGCAAAGGTGCAGGCGATTATGAAGCGAATGGCCATCAGCCATCGTGCCAAGCACTTCCCTCATCAGCTTTCGGGTGGTCAGCAACAGCGAGTAGCCATCGCCCGTGCCGTGGTCTTTGGTCCGAAACTCATCCTTGCCGATGAGCCTACGGGTAACCTCGATTCCAAGAATGGAGCCGAGGTAATGCATCTGCTTACCGAGCTGAACCACGAGGGCACCACCATCGTCATGGTAACGCATAATGAGCACGATGCCAAGATAGCCCATCGCACCATCCGCCTGTTTGATGGACAGATTGTGGAGGCGGAGGGCAATCAGCTTTAGTGCTTCTGTCACTTCTGAGGGGCATCCGATGCTTTGTTAGAAGAGAAAAGTCATAAATCGCTTGGTGTTAGCCTCTTTCTGCTTCAGCTCTTCTTCCATTCTCTGTATTGCCATCTTGAAGAAGAAGCGGATGAGGTGCTCGTCCGTAGCTTCCGTACGAATCATACGGAGGACAGAAATGTATTCCTGTCGGGCTTCGGATGGGATGATGAGGAGAGGATGATTCAATCTTAAGAGAATGTAGTTGCTGATGAGTCGTCCTGTTCTTCCATTCCCATCACGGAACGGATGGAGATATTCGTAGAAGCCATGGAAGCGGGCGGCAAGAATCATGGGATGAACGGCTGCTGAAACGATGGCTTTTTCGGTAGATTCCAACAGTTTGGGAATTCTGGCGATGAGTTCTTCGTGGTCGCCAAATACCGTGTCGCCTGCAGCCATGTCCGTGGTGGTGTATTCGCCCGGAATAGCTTCTGGAGAACGATAGGAAAGCGTATGGCTGGTAACCCGCCTGTTGATTTCTTTCAGAAGATTCTCGTCGAGTGGATGCTGCGTGTTTTGCATCATGTACTCGAAGGCTTCGAAGTGGTCAAGCATTTCGAAAGCCTCGAAAAGAGTCTTTCCGGCAGGAATCATCCCTAATCCTTTCTCCTTCAGTTCCCGGGTATCATCTACGGAGAATGAGTTGCCTTCAATGGCGCACGAATGGGTAGAGAAGAGTACTTCATTATATTTGATGTACTCTTCTCTATCCATTTTATTGATGATAAGGGTTTGATATTTGCGTCTCAAATCCTCGTATTCCTTGATTTCCTTTTCGAATGCCATAATCTTCTGTATTTGTGGGGACAAAGATACGATTTTTATGGATAAACACCAAACTTTTCTTTCAAAAAATGTGCTTATGTTATGGGATGATGATGCGGAAGGTGGTGATTCCCTGTGCCTTGTCCTGATGGAGCGAGAGGCTGCCGCCGCTTACTCGCATGATCTGGCGGGAGAGGGAGAGACCGATTCCGCTTCCTTCCGGCTTCGTGGTGAAGAACGGGATGAAAATGTGGGAGGCTACATCTTCGGGGATGAGACCGGCGTTGTTGCTCACGTCGATGATGATGGATTCCTGGACGTTGGCGTAGGCTTGGAGACGGATAAATGCCTTCTTGCTTGCCGCGGATTGCAAATCTGCGGAGCGGCATTCCTGCTTGTCTTCTCTTTCCTTTTCCCTGAAAGCTTCTACGGCATTCTTCAGAAGATTCGTTACCACGTGAGAGAGGAGGCTCTCATCGGCGTAGGTCAGCAAATCCTTAGGAGAAACCGAAATCTCTACTTCGTGGTTGCAGAGCAACGCCATTCTTTCCAGGAATGGTTCCACATAGAAAAGAGCAGGCTGAGGCTGGGGAACATGGGTGAAACGGCGATAGTTGTTGACGAAAGCCAACAGTTCTGTTCCTGTTTTGTGGATGGTTTCCAAGCCTTGCTTCAAGTCTTTATCCTCTGTAACTCGGGTAAGCAGAGTTTCGCTCAGCGAAGTAACCGGCGTGATGGTATTCATGATTTCATGGGTCAGCACACGAATCAGTTTGATCCAAGAATCCACTTCCTGATTGCTCAGCTCGTGGCTCACGTCGCTCAGGGCGATGATGCGCACGTGCTTGTCTTTCAGCATGGCTTGCGTCTCATGCTTTGCCAGGTGTTCATCCTTCAGTTTCTCTTTTACCTGGTTCATGTGGGTAAGCACATCCGTATCAAGCAACCGGAGGGCTGCCTGATTATGTTGCAGGATGTTGTCGTGGCCATCCACCACCAGGATGCCCGTATCCACCGCATTCAGAATCTGCTCGTAATATTTCTCCCGATCCATCTGCTCCTCTCTCGTATGTTGCAGGAAAAGCTTGATGCGGTTGAGGGACTGGTGTAGAATATTATCTTCCTTAAACCTCTTCTCCGTAGGAAAGTTGAAGGAGAAATCCCCATTATCTATCGCATCAAAAAGGAAGGTTACCTTCTTGATGTTACGGCGATAGTGGCGGTAAAGCCAGATGTTGACTGCTACTAAAACTACCAAAATCACCAATAAAACGATGATTGCTAACTGATTATTCATCTGATAACTAAAAATCCGTGTAATCTGTGTAATCCGTGCCTAAATTCATAACCCGTATCGCTTAATCTTATTGTAAAGCGTCTGGCGGGAAATGCCCAGTCTTGCGGCTACCACCGACAGATTTCCTTCACATTCCCTGATGGTTTTCTCTATCATTCGGCTTTCCATCTCGTCGAGCGTCTGAACCTCTTCCAGAGGCTTCTCTTTTCTCTGCTGGTTTCCGCCGTCAATATCTTCGGCAGAAATCATTCCGCCATCAGACAGAATCACGGCTTTCTCGATGGCGTGCTGGAGTTCACGGATGTTTCCGTACCATGGCAAACTGGTAAGTTTTTTCTCAGCTTCTTCCGAAAAACGGAGATTCAACTTATTATATAAATCGCCATATTGATGGAGGAATCTTTCTGCCAGCGGAACGATGTCTGATTTTCTCTGTCTCAGGGCAGGCAATTCCAGATGGATGGTGTTGATGCGATAGAGCAGATCCTCTCTGAATTCGCCATCGTTTACCATCTGCTGCAGGTTGCGGTTGGTGGCGCAAACCAGTCGTACGTTGATGGGAATCTGCTTACTTCCGCCCACTCTTACGATGCTTCTGCGTTGCAGGGCGGTAAGGAGTTTTGCCTGAAGACTGTAGGATAGGTTTCCTATCTCATCCAGGAAGATGGTGCTGCCGTCGGCAAGCTCAAACTTGCCCGGTTTATCCACCTTGGCATCGGTAAAAGCACCCTTCACATGACCGAAGAGTTCGCTCTCGAAAAGGGTTTCCGTAATGGCTCCCATATCCACAGGCAGCATCTTTTTCCCACATCTTGTGGATAAACGATGTATCTCGTTGGCTAACACCTCTTTACCTGTTCCGTTTTCGCCTGTAATGAGGATGTTTGCATCGGTTGCGGCAACTTTTTCCACAATACTTCTCAAATTGTTCATAACTTCGCTATCTCCCCAATACATAGCGCTTTGCACATCTTTTCCACCAGGTTTTCCACCTATCCTGTTGATAACGTTATCCACAGCCCTGTTCTTATCCCTAGCCTCTACCAGCGTACGAATCATCTTCTCGTTTTCAAAAGGCTTCACTATGAAGTCGGCGGCACCTTCCTTGATGCCTGTTACGGCAAGTTGAATGTCGGCGTAGGCGGTAAAGAGTACCACTTCGGTTTTCGGGCTGAGGCTCTTGATTTCCCTGAGCCAGTACAGTCCCTCGTTTCCCGAATTGATTCCGCTGGAAAAGTTCATGTCGAGCAGCACCACGTCGGGGTGCTCCTCTCTCAGCTTGGCTGGGATGGAGTTAGGGTTGGCGATGGTGATGATGCCATCGAATATGGGTTCCAGCAGCATCCTTACCGTAGTAAGAATGTTGCGGTTGTCATCAACAATCAATATCGTTCCTTGTTTCTTAATCATGGTGCAAAGTTACGAAATATCATAGAAAAGTGGTAATGTTTGTCTAATAATTAGACGAAAAAATGCCGATAATGACGCCAAAAGTTGCTTTTCCGGCAGCTTTTGGCATCCTTATCGGCACTTGTTTATTCAAAATTCTGATTCCTGATGAGGAATTGCTTATCCTAAAAGGGGAATTACTTATCCTATAAAGGGGAGTTACAGCTCTATCGGAACCACTATCTTTATACTGAAGTTACGGCCCATATTGTAAACGCCTCTTCTGCCTGTAACCTGGTTTACGTCAAGATACTTCAGACGGCTCAGGTGGTTCTGGTAAGCACGGTTGGTAAGGTTCTCGCCCGAAAGATAGAGCGAGAGAAGGCGCTTGCCATGGAGCTTCACGTCGGTACCAGCATACATATTTAATAAGGTGTACGATGGCGTGGCGGTCTCCGTATCGTTGGCTGCGAAATAATGGTTCTGGCGGAGATTGCAATCCATCTGTAGCTTTACGAAGAGATGGTCGAAAGTCTTGCCGTCGCAGACAAACTCATACCTTACATCCGAAACCCAGCGAGGGGCTGGGGTGAATGGCAGATACTTTGATTCGGATGGCTGATGCAACTGAACCGAGTTGACATACGAGAAGGTGTTGCCGATATGCAGATGCTCCACAGGGTGGATGTCGATGCTCGCCTCACCACCCAGAATGCGGGCGTCGCCCGAAGTAAACTGATAGGCTGGCGTGTCGTCGATGAGGACAGGCTGATTGTTCTCATCTGCCAACTTCTCGCTATAGATGTAATGGTTGATGCGATTGGCAAACAGCGAGAGCTCTGCCGAAATGATAGGCGAAGAATAATCCAGACCAAGGTCGAATTGCCAGCTGTTTTCCGGCTTCAGACTGGTATTTCCCAATTCGTATCGCTGGGTTCCCTCGTGCACACCATTCGATGATAATTCGCTGATGTTTGGAGCACGGAATCCTCTTGCCAGGTTCAGCTTCAGATTGAAATCGGGCAGGATTTCATAAGCCAATCCGATGCTTCCGGTTACTCCTTCAAAGCTGCGCTTAAAGGCCTGGAAGCGGAAGGAATCATTCAAACCGGAACCATGCGATTCTGCATCATCCTCTTCTCTCAAAGCCTCGCTGTGCAGATGGCGATGATCGTATCTGATGCCGCCGCTCAGGTTCAGTTTGCCTATCTCCTTGCTCACCGTGGCAAATACGCCATAATCGAAGAGATGATAGGCTGGAATCAGAAATTCAGAACCTTTATTGATCGACTGCTGCCACATGCCGTTGATGCCCGTAGAGAACTTCCAGCCATTCATTTCCGGCGAGAGATAATGCAGGTCGTAATTCATGGTATGGAGCATGAAATCGAGTCCGCATTCCTTCGGATTCTCTTCCTCCTCAAACTCCTGACGGCGGTTCTGCTGATAACCCAGGAGGAACTTCAGATTGCCGTCGCCCAGGAACCAGGAATTATCAAGTACAGCCTTGTAATGATGAATCTGCTGATAAGGCATCGGCTTGCCGTAACTCTTGGCATCGTAGCCTTCCGGAATTTCCAGTTCGCCCGTTTTCTCATCTCTTTCTCCCTCTACGATGCCTGGAGTGAGATGATAATAATCGAGTGTGAGATGCGAATGCCCCTGGCGGTAGTTCCAGCCTAGAAGCTGCGAGAATGCCTGCTCTCTGAGTGATGAACCGAATACATAACCATCGTATTTGTTCTTGTAGGCATGCGCCATCTTTCCGCTGTAGCGGGTGTTCCATACAAATCCGCCCTGGTTGCCGGCAAAGTTGAGCGAATAATCAAAAAGTCCGTTGTTGGTTTGATAACCCGTTGAGAAATTTGCTCTCATGTCGCCCTTGGCAAGGGTAGGAGCGGAGTGGAAGATGAGGACGCCTGCCATCGCATCCGATCCATACATGAGACTTGCCGGACCTTTCAGAATCTCTACGGAATGAACCGAAGCGGGGTCGATTTCTATTCCGTGTTCATCGCCCCATTGCTGTCCTTCCTGTCTGACTCCATCATTCACTACGACCACACGGTTAAATCCCAATCCACGTATCACGGGCTTGGAGATTCCGCTTCCCGTGGTAATCTGCGAAACGCCTGGCTGGTGGGCGATGGCGTCGATGATGTTGGTAGAAGGTTGCATTTCGAGCTGGCGGGCAGAAACGAAGGAGATAGGTGCCGGCGATTGCTTCAGTTTCTGGCTGCCCGTCAAGCCTGTTACTACCACTTCGTTCAGTTTCACGCTCGATTCCGTCAGCGGCTGGTGTCTGGTAGAATCGCTTGCTTCCTCTTCATGAATGTTTGCTTCCTTCTTATCATGGTTTGCTCTTTTTATAGCCATAGCAGGGGCTGTTGCCGATGAGCACAGACTCATCAGCAATATTGATTTCAATATTGTTCTCATTATGTTATTTGTTACCTTATTCTGTTAATATTCAATTATTTATAAAAACAGAGAATAAGGTGGAGCACGGGTAGATTTTACCCCCTTCGCCCTGCACAGACAAGGAGAGCAGAAAGCACGGCGAGGGGAGAGATGGAGCACGGCGATGGCAACCCAAACCACGAGGGATGGAGCCAGATAAGGAGTGCTTTGCAATTGGCAAAGCACACAGTCGTGCATGGTATTCTGCAGGGCTGTCAGATGGCCGTCGTGATGAACATGATGGGCACAATCGGCGCAATAGAAATCAGCATGAGTTCCTTGCGCTTCACCATGATGGTGAAACGTAACGGCAAGCAGCATCGGCAAGTAAACCAATAGCAGCAGCCAGGAAATTCTGATTCTCTTATGCGTTATCCTCTGCATTTATCTACAGTCTATGATGATATTTCTAATAATTTGCTAGTCTATACAGAAATATTTTAAAGTATACTTTGCAAAAATACGAAAATATTTCTAACTATACTTCGAAATAATCCAGGAAAACGGCTTGTTTAAGGAAAATTAATGTTTTTCCTATGATTTTCTGTTCCTAAGATGAAAAGCAAATGGATTGGGCTTACCTTCTAGAGAAAAGGGGATTTTCCTGGGGCTGCGTTCCAGTTGTTCCAATTAATTTTGAGTGGGTATGCATCTTTAGTTTGTCCTTCTTCTTTACTTCTTTGTATTATATAACTTATTGATTATTAATTAATTATATATATAATATATATAAATAGAGGTAGGAGGGATATGCAGAAAAAACAATTGGAAGATTTGGAATCTGGAAGATTTTCTAATCTGCTTTCTTCTAAAAGGCTTATTATCAAGCGGTTAACGCAATCATCAATCTTCCGTATAACTTGAAAAAGGAATGTATCTTCCAAAAAAGGAGCGTTTTTGAGGGCTATATCTGTTTCATTTTTCTGACTTTTGTGCTTTCTTTTGGGGTAGCCATGCTCTCTTGTATGTCTGGGAATGAATCTGAAGCAATAAAGAAATCCAGAATTCGGGGTGAAACAAAACTGTTTCTTGGGGAAAATGGAAGTTATCAGGAACGGAATCCCCATTTTTTTTGTGGATTTTTTCCCCACTCATTCCCCCTTTTCCCCACTCTCTGTTTTTGATATGAAAATGATAAGTGGCTGATAATCAGGAGAAGTAGTTGCTTTGCTCATTTTCTGGCACGCATCTTGTGATAATGAATAGCGGGTTCGATAATGAATCCACAACGAAAGTAAATAACAATATTAGTAATAACAGTTTAAAAGATAAGATTATGAAGAAGTTCGTTTTTGCAGCTATCGCAGCTATGGTAATGGTTTCAGTAAGTAATGTTTTTGCTTCTAGCAAAATGATGGGTAATTCTGAAGTAGCTCCAGTTGATACAGTAGCTCCAGCCGATTCAACAGTAGAAGGCACAGCTATCAGTTCTCAGGCTAGCGTTGAGGATTCTGCCAAGCAGGAAACTCCTGTAGAGAATGCTACAGAGTCAACAGAGGCAAAGGCAAGCGAAACTCCTGTAGAGCAGGTGGAGAATGCGCAGCCTACAGAGGAAGTAAAGGCTCAGGATGCACCTGTAGAGAATACTCAGCAGGAGTCTACAGAGCAGGCTGTTGCTGAATAGTCTTAAGAAGGTATTCATTTGCAAAGCGTTATAATAGAGAAAAGCGTATTAGAAGTTTCATCAAGGTAATAGGTTATATTTAGGTTTACATTGTAATTGCATTTCCTAGAAAAAGAAAGTGTAAAATTTAGGTTCGGTTTATGGAAAAGGAGTCTGCTGGCAGGGATGCTGGCAGACTTCTGCTTTTTTGTTCGGGATGAGCAGAGAGTCTCAGTCTCAGAGTCTCAGTTATAAATAAAGGGGGTACCATTCTTCCGCTCTCTCTTTCTTTATCTTTATAACTTATTGATTATTAATTAATTATATATTAATATATATATAATATATAAGTATATAAGAAGAAGAGGGGGTGCTTGAAAAACAACTGAGACTCTGAGACTGAGACTATGGAAGCAAGTAAAAGGAAAAGAGACGATAATCTAATTCCCTAGAAAGCAACGACTTATGAAGACTTCGCGGTTTTTTATTTTCGGTCTCAGCCCTATAGATTATTCGAAAGATTTTACAAAAACATTCTTTTTAGGTCTCCCAAACCCTCAAAATTGCTTTGTTTTTTGCTTTAAAGTAGATTTAGACCTTGCTGAAATACAAAATCATGTTCTCCTAAAAAATGCAAGTAAAAACGGGATAACTGAGACTATTGCCCGATTTAGAGCCGGAAAAACCGGAAAGTGTGTCTCAGCTGTCTGTTTTGAGTTATTTTCATCCTAAATATTTTCCCAGTTAGAGATTTTTATTTTCCTAACTGGAAATATTATTTTCTTCTCTTAGAAGGGTAATCGTCCCAGCGCAAAATTGCCCTAAAAATGATGCTTGTCGTCTATAAACGATAGAATTGGTGCATTTTTATCGTCTATAAACGATAAAAAGTTATTATTTTTGTCGTCTATAAACGACAAAATATGTATCTTTGCACCGGATTCAGTAAAAAGAAAGGGAATTATGACGAAGGATTTGATTAAATTACTGATAATAGAGTATCAGGCTTATGTTACTCAGGTAGAACTGGTTCATCGTGACGTAGAGCTCATGGATGGACTGAATTACGTGTTTGTAGGATTGAGACACGCAGGAAAATCGTATCTGATGTATCAGCGCATAGCACAGCTGCTGGAACAGGGGCATAAGCGGGAGGAAATCCTGTACTTCAACTTCGAGGATGACCGTATTGACTCCTTGGATGTGACCGACCTTGACCTGATAAAAACCTGTTATGAAGAAATGTATGACAGTCGTCCTATCTTCTTCCTCGACGAGGTTCAGCTGGTAGATAGATGGGAAAAGTTTGCCCGCAGGTTAGCAGATCAGAAATATCAGGTTTACATCACGGGTAGTAATGCCAAGATGTTGAGCAGCGAGATAGCGACAACACTCGGTGGCAGGTACATGATACATGAGGTGTACCCCTATTCCTTTGCCGAATATCTGAAGGCGAGCGGTATTGATGTAAAGGCAAAGAATGCCCTCTATGCTTACGCTAAGGATATTGTAAGACTCTCTAATATCTATTTCCAGCATGGAGGTTTGCCAGAGACTGTGGGGATGAAGGAGCCAAGGTCGTGGATGAGCAATCTCTTCAGTAAAATCTTCTTCGGTGATTTGGTGGCTCGATATAAGATTCGTAACGACTATGCCCTGCGAGTAATGATTCGCAAGATGGCAGAAAGCGTGAAGCAGCCATTATCTTACAGCAGAATAGCCAGCATCGTGAGCAGTACCGGAAAAAAACTCAGTACGGATGCCACGATAGATTATGTTGGCTACATGGCTGACACCTGGCTCATTTTGCCGTATGAGAATTTGTTCGGAAAGTTGCAGGACAAGGAATCCAACCGCAAGTATTATTTTACAGACAATGGTTTGCTTCATCTTTTTCTTGTAGATGCAGACACTTCGTTGCTGGAAAACATAGTTGCCGTCACGCTCAGGCGGAAATATGGTGAAGGCAGCTATTTCTGGAATAGCAGGAATGCCGAGGTAGATTTTGTGATTCCGGAAGAAGAATTGGCCATACAGGTTTCCTACTCTATGGCAGATCCCGATACTTTCCGGCGGGAGACAGATGGGCTGATCAGGCTTTCTTCTGTCCAGAATGTCAAGCGGATGATTGTTGTGACAAAGGACGAGGAGGATATTGTAGAGAAGGATGGTTGCCGCATAGAGATAATCCCTCTATGGAAATGGCTGCTGGAATTCTGATTCCTTCTTCAGATGCTTGTAAAGCCAAAGGAAGGCGGGAATGAGGAAGAGATCTGCCATGACCCACGCTACAGGGTCGCCGAAGCAGACACCCGTCCACGCCAAGGCTGGTACCAGCCAGAGACTCACACCGCATCTCGCTATCATTTCCATTACGCCACTCAGCATCGAGAGATTGCTGTAACCCAAGCCCTGGATGCTGTAGCGCAGGATGGTGAGCAAGCCCAGACAAGGATAGAAATAGTTGGCGATGCGCATAAACTGGGCAGCATAAGTCACCACCTCCGCCTCGCCCTTATCCACGAAGAGCATCATCATCTCGTCGGCAAACGGATAGATAAGCAGGAAGGTGAAGACGAAATAAACCACCATCATCTTGATGGCAGCCCTTACGCCCTGACCAATTCTATCCAGCTTCCGGGCTCCCAGGTTCTGACCGCAATAGGTAGCCATCGCCACTCCGATGTTCTCGAAAACACATGTAAAGAGATATTTGATGCGCATAGAGGCAGTAAATGCAGCCACATAAACCGTTCCCAGAGCGTTGTTGGCACTCTGTAGCATGATGAGGCCGATGGCAGTAATGGAGAACTGCAATCCCATCGGAACGCCGTTGTTCAGCAGAATGCTTATCTTCTTATTATCGAAATTCCTTTCTTCTCCCTTCGGAATCAGAATCTGCATTTTCTTCTTGATAAACCAGATACAGAGCAGCACGGAAATTCCCTGTGAAAGCCAAGTGGCAATACCTGCTCCCTCTACACCTAACCCCATACCGAGAATCAGAATGCCATCTAGAATAATGTTGATGACGGAGGCTGTGATGAGGAAATAGAAAGGCTGTTTCGAGTTGCCCAGAGCACGAATCTGACCGGAGAGCAGATTGTAGGCGATAGTGAAAGGAATCGCCGCAAACTGCAGCATCAGGAAGATGTAGGCATCATCGAACACCTCTTTCGGCGTATTCACCAGATGCAGAATCTTTCCGCAGAAGATGCAGGAAAGGAAGGTGATGACCACGGCAAACACCACGGCGATGCGGATGCTGTTGCTTACGTAAGCCCGCATCTTGGCATAATCCTTGGCGCCGAAAGCCTGGGCGACAGGAATAGCAAAACCGGCACAGGAACCGTTGCAGAAGCCCATGATGAGGAACATGATGGAGCTGGATGCACCTACTGCCGCAAGAGCTCCCACGCCAATCCATCTTCCTACGATGGCGGCATCGATAATGAGATACATCTGTTGAAGGATGTAACCCAGGATTAGTGGAATCGCAAATTTGATGATGGCTCGCAAAGGCGAACCTACAGTCATGTCATTAGTAGAGTTCATTTCCCACTTTCTGTTTGATTTGTGCCATTTTGTTGCGGCGCTCGATAGAGAACGTATCTCCGTGGGCTTCCACATAATCGAAGAGCATGAACGCCTTGTTCAGGAGTTCATCTCTTGCGGGCTGCCCCACGGTATCCGCCTCGTGATAGTAGAGTTCGGCAAGCATATCCATCTTGGAGAGTCGCTTCTCCTCGTCCTCTATTCCTGCCATCGCCTTCATCACGTCTTCTATGGTGGCGATGCTGTAGAAGGCGTAGGGACCCACGTATTGATTGTAGAGTTCCTTAATCTTCTCACGTCTCACTTCCACCTCTTTCTTTTCGAGCATTCTTTCGAGTGCCGCCATAAACTCGCGAATCAGTCGCTGTATGTAGTCTCGTTGTAGCATAAAATAGTCTTTATTTTATTCAT